>OLQE01000024.1_pt1 | contig 124122 bp, 111 predicted proteins | sample 1643161 | NCBI WGS metagenome assembly OLQE01 (sample SAMEA3136650, study PRJEB25190) | human gut metagenome
GGCAACACAAAAATTTTATATTTTTTTAATTGTCTACTTGACGGGATGCACACCAATTTAGCTGGAGATGTTACTGCGAAAGATGTAGATAGTCTTTCTGATATTATTGATTTATATTATATATTTTTAGAGAGTGCTTTAGTATTACATATTGTAGCATGCTATCTTCCTATGCTTTTTACGGCTATGGATGTAGGAAATTTAGTTGCTTCATTTCTTGCATTAAGTGTATTTATAATCATACTTGTACATTTTCATTATATTGAAGATTTCGAAGAAGCATTTAAAAACAAAATACTAAACTTTTTAAATATTGAAATAGAAACGATAAAAGAATCTTATAAAGAAGATGTGGATGAAATGGAGGATAACATAATGTTAAATGAAAATAATAAATTACCAAAAGATGTTAGTGATAATGAAATAGATACAGGAAAATATAGAGAAAGTGAAGAGGGTGCAAAAGATAAAGGAAGCGAGGAAACAGGCGTGACATTAAATGATGTAATTGGCACAATGCTAAATTCTTTATGTGGGGTAACAATAGTTGAAAAGTCTCCAGTAAAGTCGGAGAAAGAGTCAGATGGCTTTAGCCCAGATGATAACTTTAGCCAGGGTAAGACCTTTAGCCAAGACAATAGGCCGGACATGTCTTCAGTAGAATCTTTAAACAGAAGGGCAAATGTGATCTTTCTTTTGCCGTTTATGCTGCAGCTTCCATTTCTCTTCACAAATCTACATAATACAAAACTTTTATCACTCGTAGCGATAGAACTGGTGGCAGTTGGAATTTTACTAATAATAGTTTCTAAGTTGTTTACAAACTTCTATGAAATGTTTGATGAAAATAAAGTATTTCCAGTGAGTGTGTGCCTTTATGCTCGCATAATAATGTTGCTTAGATTTGCAGCAGTATGTATTAGTAGTTGTTTGGGTACAGAGATTTTCACAATACTGAAATACGATAAATTAGTTTACGCTACAATGGGATTAATAGTTATCTGTGCAATCTTGTTAAATCATAATTACAAGAAAACTACAGATGAGATTAAAAAGCTTAATAAGTAATAACGCTCTGTAAAGAAGTGTGTCAGCTTTAGCCAAGTCTTCTCTAATCGGAGGATTTGGCTTTTAATAAAGGAGAATTTATTATGAATGAATTACAGAAAAAACTTGTAGATAAAGAACTTAAGAATGAAGTCAAAGAAAATCTCAAAAGAAAGTTTTATAGATTTTTCTTTGTAATAAAGGCATTAGTGACATTGTCACTATTTATTTTCTTCGAATACTTAATCTTGACATACAAAATGTCAACTGACTATTACAACTCTTTACAAGTAGTAATGTTAATAGCTGTTGCTATGATTGTTTCTTGCTCTGCTTGTATTATGCAGTCTATAAAGCATCAATGCTTTGATAATCTTGATAAGTTTTGTACTTTATTTGCGGTCGCAGCTATTACAATTTTTTCATTTAGTTTTATTTACATATTAATTTTTCCCGATATTGAGAACGTTACTATAGCTGAGTCTAATTATTTTGAATTAGCTTGTCAGTTAACTTTTTGGTTATTTATCTTCAGATTTCTTCAGTTTAAAACTAATAAGGAGAGATTAAGATATTTAGGTTTCACTATTCCTGAAGAACAATCTGTAAATGTTGGCAAAGAAAATAATGCGATAAGCAGAAATAAGTAGTAGCACAAAAATTGTGTAGGAAGCGCTTAAGAAAGAAACCAGACTAAAGTGGAGATGAGGAGGAGTAATCGCTTTAGCCAAGTCTTCTCTAATTGGAGGATTTGGCTTTTAATAAAGGAGAATTTACTATGAATGAATTGCATAAAGAACTTGTAGCAAAAGAAATTAAGAATGAAATTAAAGAAAATCTTAGAATAAAGTTACATAGATTTTTCTTTGTGGTGAAAGCTGTAGTGACTTTAATATTATTTATTTCATTTGAGTATTTAATCTTGACACGCAAAATGACAATCAATCTAAATTACATTTTATTACAAGTGATAATGGTAATAGCCATTGCTATGATTGTTTCTTGCTTTGTTTGTATTTTACAGGCTATGAAGCACCAATGCTTTGATAATCTTAATAAATTTTGTACTTTATTTGCAACTGCGATGTTTACGATTTTTGCATTTAGTTTGAGTGGTGTATTAGTATTTCTTAGTTCAGGGAGTATTGTAAGTAATCGTTCTAGTTTTTATGATTTGGCATATATGATAATTTTTAATTTACTTATTTTTAGATTTTTTCAGTTTAAGAGCGGTAAAGAAAGATTAAGAAATTTAGGATTTAAATTATCAGAAGAAAAGCTTGTACAAAAAATAGAAATGAATAGTAGTATGCGAAAGATTGCACAAGAAGAACTTAAAAATGCAACCAAACAAAAAGTGAAGATTGCAGCCTGTAAGATTCTCACTTTAGCCAAGTACTTAGCGATAACTATGGTAGTTATTTTTAGTGAAAGTGTAGCTTGTAAAAATCAAACATTTAATTGGATTGCTTTTATTGTATTGCAAATAGCTTTAGCCACGTTTTTTATTGCAACAATAACTTTCTTGGTTATGCTTAATCAATCTATAAAGTACGAATTAAATAACAACCTTGACGGACTATACACTATGTTCTACTTAGGTATTTCAAATATTCTTGTAATCAGTTTTGTTAATGTAAGTATCTTTGGATTACATGCAAAAGCTGGTTTAGAATGTGAACTTGCTATTGGAATTCTTATGATGATTCATTGCTTGGATTTTTTAAAAGTACACCAATTAAAGACCAATTAGCTAAACTTGGTATAGAATCGAAATAAAAATACAATGTAACAAAACTTTAGCCAAGTCTTCTTTAATCGGAGGATTTGGCTTTACTTTAATCAAAAAAGGAGAATTAATTATGACATTTGCAGAGATTTTAATAAACACAATGAAAGATAAACCAGAAGTGATAAACTTCTTTGATTATTTATTTTATGCTAAACAGTATTGTATGATACTTGAAAACATAGAAGGTGAAGGTGTTAATAGCTTTAGCCCAGAACAACTTCGTGAGCTAGAAATTGGTTTCACAAATGTTTACTCTACCGGGCAGTTAACAAATCTATTGATTTCATTCACAGTAAGTGTGAAAGGAAGGATTGCAGAAAAAGCAAACAATTCATTAGAAGTAGAAAATCTTCTTGATGAAATGATTTCTAAAAATTTAAATACTAAAGTAAAAGCAGAAAATTCAAAAGTAATCGAGATGTTTATCGATTGTTTCTGTAGTTTACAGATTGGACATTGTATTCGAACTAAAGAATGTCCATACGAATGGAAACTTAATCTTACAGATTTTAATAACTATAGTATTTACTTTAGCACACAAAATGAATTGGAGGATTTCATTGGGAAGTATGTAGGGATACCTTATGTTATTTACAAAAAAGATAAGAGCAGTGATTGGAATGAATTCCGTTCAGTTGGCTATAAAATACTTGCTCCAAGTATTCTTAAAAGACCAAAGCATGCGATTTAATGATTGCTTTAGCTAAGTCCTAATTAAATGTAGTTACTTTAGCCAAGCTCTAATTTAATCAGAGAATTTGGTTTTCATTTTACAGGAGGTTTAACATGAACAACACAGCATTAGAAAAGATAACAGAACAAATTACAATAGCATTGATAGTTTCATTGTTACCATTTATTTGGTATTTTATCTATTTACTCAGAGGAGGTTATGCAACCACACCGAAATATTCTGTGCTTATCGTTAGTGGAATTCTTTTTCTGGATTTAGCAATGTTACTATTTAGCTATAGTAAAATCTATAAGAACTTTAGCACAGGATTTCTCTCAACCTACAGTAATCCTACTGATTTTAATTTAATTGAAACCTTAAATCAGTATGAAAAAGCTTTAAACAAGGTTAGTGAGACTTTGAATGACTTAGATAAAAAAGTAGCAGAAGTTGACAAATTTTCAGGTGTTGATGGGTTAGATATAGATAGATTAGATGATGAAATTGTTACTATTATTAAAGACATAGATACACCTGATAGTAGTAATAATTTCAAAGTAGTAACAGTATTGCTTGAATTGACAGAAGTAATCAATTTAGCTTACTTTTATATGTTTTTAATGTTTACATTAGGACTTTCAGCTAACTTATACATTTTTCTTAAAAGCTTCGGGATTATTGGTGCATTAGTAACAGTTTTAATCCTGATAATAGTAGCACTTATCTTTATCAGAGCACAACGAAACATAACTAGCAAAACTTTGTATAATATTTTTGAGAACTAATAAACACTTATAAATGTCTGTATAATTGTATTTAGAATTGATGAGCAAAACTGTGACTTCGCTGTTCATTTAGTTTCACATTAGCCCAGATCTTCAAGAACCGAAGGTTTGGGCTTTTCGCTTTAGCCCAGATCTTCAAGAACCGAAGGTTTGGGCTTTTCACATTTATTAATAAGGGGTGTGATTTGATAGATGAGAGATGAGAAATAAGAAAAGGAGTTTAAAAAGGAGTTTAAAATGGAATTAGAGAAAACAAATCAGAATGCAATTTTAAAGGAAACAAATCAGAATGCAATTTTAAAGGAAACAACACGACGTATAGCAATGACGTTAGTCATTGCCACTTTACCTTTTTGGGTATATTTATTTTACCTTTATGCAGGAGGTTATAAAACTGAAGCCAAATCCTCACTTATTTTCTACAGTGTTGTAACAGGTGTTCTTTTGGTAGTATTTGCTTTTAATTACTTTTACTATTGGAGTATTTTGGGAAACGGTGAGAAAACGTTTGAAGATTGGATTGATTTTGAGAACTTATTATCTAAAACAAAACTGATAAAAGAAGAAGTTCTGGCAGATTCTATTAAAAAGATGTACACTTTAGCCAATCTCATCTTTGCTGCAGATTTAGCCGCGTGCACAAAAAATTACTTTCACAGTATAACTGAATTCAAAGCAATAGTATTCACAGTAATAACAATTACAATTATGACTATCTTTTCTTACATACAGAGATTCAAAACTGAAAGAAGAATGTCATCGCTGATGGAACAGAAATTAATAGAAAATAGTAAAAATAAAGAATAAGGAGGTGTTAGCAATGGGAAATCCAATGTGGTTTTTTGATGACGTATGTAGAGAAACCTATCGTTTATTAATGGAAGAAGGATTAATCAAGAAGAAAAAAATTCAGATTAATGAAATTCCTATTGAAGAAATTCGTGAAGCAATCAAAGATTGTAAACACAGTTCAGAATTCTATTTTCAATGCGGTATTGCTGCATCTAGCATCGCATCAGATTTTTATGAAAACAAAGGGTGTGACGAATTAAACGCTGCAATTGATGGTTACAGTATGTATTTAGATTTTATTGGAATAGAAGATGATGGTTAAATTAGAAACTTAATCCAAGCTTTAGCCCAGTTCTCTTTTAACGGAGTTCTGGGTTTTATTTAAACATGTATATATTGTATTAAGATAAGAGCATTAACTATTAGAAAAGTAAATAATTATAATAATCATTATAATGGAGGTATTAAAAATGGAAAATTCAGTATTATTTTTTGATGATGCATGTAGAGAGACTTATCGTTTATTAAAGGAAGAGGGGTTGATTAAAAAAGAGAATAAAGAAGAAAAATATATTACTATTGAAGAAATTTGTAAAGCAATCAAAGATTGTAGGCATAATACAGAGTTTTATTTTCAGTGTGGCGTTGCCGCAGCTAACATTGCAGCTAACATCAATACCGTTAGAAATTATAGTGATTTATCTATTGCTATTGATGGTTACAATATGTATAAAGATTTTATTTGTCTAGAGGATAATTATTGGTTTTATTTTACCAAAGCTTTAGCCAAGACCTTTGTCAAAAAAGTTCTTGGTTTTATTTAAATGCTCTTATGTGTTATGATTAGGGGCAAGAGGTGTACGTATGGGTAATATTTACAAAGAGTCATTTAACACAGCTAAAGATATTGAAATCTATGAAGGGATTAGAATACAAAATTCAGTACATAACATCTCTTTTAAAACATTAGTTACTAAATTAGAGAATTGGGATTTCGTAATTCCAGACTTTAGCCAAGTTTATCATTGGACAGAGCAACAGGCGGAACAGCTAGTAATTTCGTTACTCAGGGGCTTTCCAATACCACCAATTTATTGCTATACAAATAAAGATGGACAACAAGTAATCCTAGATGGTCAGCAACGAGTTATTAGTCTTTATCTATACTACATAGATAAGTTTATGGAAAACACAACACAATTTATTAATCAAAAAGTGATGCAGAGAAATGGAAAATCCTTTAGAGATTGCATTGAGCTGTGTAATCTAAAAGATAAAAGGTACTACACACGTTTTTGGTCAGAGAAAGAAAATGATAATGGAAATGGTAATCGAGAAGTTAAGACAACAGAAATTACATATAGTAAATTAAGTCAACCTGCCAAAGATAGGATTGACTTTAGCCAAGTAACTATGATACAGATTAATGTTGATTGCAAAAATGAGCATTACAGATTAGCAACACTTCACAAGATAGCTGCTAATTTAAATGTTAAAAGTAAACCCTGAGAAAGAATGGTAGTGTGCAAACCTCTTAATTACTTTAGCCAAGCTATACAATTCTATTAAAAAGAAAGGTTAAAATGGTGAAGTAATGATTAACAAATTTAGAGGTGCTAACAGATTTCTTAGTAATTTCTATGAAACAAGTGTAGAGTGGGAAGGCTTAATTTATCCTAGCTCAGAAGCTGCGTTCCAAGCAGCCAAGACCTTAGACCAGGAAGATCGTAAACGATTCCAAACAATGACACCAGTTGAAGCAAAGCGAGAAGGCTATAGGGTAACACTTCGTGATGATTGGGAAGATATTAAATTACATGTAATGTATGAAGTCGTTTTAGCCAAGTTCTCTCAAAATGAATTCCTTAAGCAGAAATTAATTGCAACAGGACGAGAGTGGTTGGAAGAAGGAAACACTTGTGGAGACAGAACATGGGGTACTGTAAACGGAGTTGGGCAAAACCTTTTAGGACATGTTCTCATGACAGTCCGAAGTGTTCTAATGCTCCAAGAAGCAATCGAAAATGGCGAAATAGATCCAAACAACTTCAACAAAGACAAGTGGAGTGAGGAGCATAGTGTAATCCGATAATGATAACAAGCTTTAGCTCAGCAAGAGCTTTAGCATAGTAATTACTTTACAAAGGCTTTAGCCAAGCAAGAGCTTTAGCACAGTAACAACTTTAGCCAAGATCTCTGTAACAGGAGCTCTTGGCTTTTCTCATTTCTACCTTTAAACAAAGCAAGTCCGAAAACGGAGCAATCTGAATCACAACAAAAGAGAATTCAGTTTAGTCAAGTTTAAAAACCAAGGAGGTATTAATCATGACGAAAGATTCAATCACAATCAAAAATAAAGTTAAAAATAAGGTCAAACATCATTTAAACACAACCATAGCAGTAGTAAGCTTACCATACTTAGTTTATTACATTCTCTTATTTAAAAACAAATTGCTACAAGAACTCTGGCCAACAACATTACTTTGGACAATAACATTGACTGTCACATTCAGTCTTAGTATACTTTTACGTAAAGCTACTCTAAAAGTTTTAGCCAAGGAAAACTACAGTAAAATGTTTTTACTGTCCAAGGGTTTCTTTAGCATAGTAGTTTGCATCAGTACATTCGGAATTGTTGGATGTATGCAAACCTTTAGAAATGTTCACGAACACACAAATGCAGTAGCAGCTTTGTTTATTTTCTTAGCCATCAATTTAGTCTTCTGTGCATTCATTGCAATTCAAAGAGTTTACATAGAAAAGTGTATTAGTGATTTACAGAGAGAAGATAATAGAAAAGTATATTAATGATTTATAGAGAGAAGACTGTAATGACAAAGAGCTTTAATACAAAACAAGTCAAAAATCACGACTAGATGTAAGGACTTGTGATTTAACCACTTGCATAATCTGCAACGGAGGTGAATAATAACGATGAATAATACAACAACAATTCAAAACACTCAACACACGTCCCAACAGGAGTTAATGAAAAAGATAGAAGAATTAACCACACCATTAACATACTATGGTAAAGGAAATGACATAACTATAGATTACATTTCAGACATACATTTGCAACATCATTTAAAGTTTTATAACAACAATGCCAAACAGATGCTCAGACAAGTTACAGAAGCTTTAGCCGAGTCGATCACTTTCAACAGTATTAGAATCATTAATGGCGATTTAGCCACGGATCACAATATGGTAATTGAGTTCTTTAAATTTCTACGCATCTATTGTAGTAAAAGTTCTTTCACTTATTTCAAACATAAATTAATTAATTGCAGAGAACAATTTAACTCAGGAACCTTAGAGAAGCAATTACAGAATCAAAGAAAGTACAAAGAATTCTTACTACAAACAATAAAGGTAAAAAAATCTATCATTGGTTTCAATTTACAAAAGTTAGTAAACTATAGAAATCGTTACAGATACGAAGAAGATTTAATGAGTGCTTTTAAATATTTTAGAAAATTAAAATCATTTCAAAAACTTAATCTCACAGATAGAGAAATTGAGAACATTATAGAATTCATTGAATTAAATCAAAAATTAAATAAATGTGGCGAAGAGATAGCTTCTGTTGGACAAAAGATAGGATGGTTAAATATAGACAAAGCAGAATTAGAAAAGGAGTGTAATAAACCACTTGAAGAAATTACTTTGAATGACTTTAAATTAGATAAACTAAAGGATATCTATTTTATTCTTGGTAACCATGAATACTACGATTTCGATTCTATTGCATCGGCTGTAGATTTCTATAAAACCTCTTTAGCCAAGTACGGCATTCACGTTCTACAAAACGAAATGCTGGAATTAAACCGCTTCTCATACTTGGACGGTGATCCAAAATGGGTTGATTTAATTCTCTATGGTGGAACAGGCTTCGCAAAGTATGACGAACACTTCAATGCTAACAATACACTTTGTTATGATGGTTTTACTCGTGAAGAAGAGATAGAAGAGGGATCTAAGTTTGAAGATGGATATTACAAAGCTTTAGCCCAGGCAAAACAAGAGAATAAATGTTTTATCTGCGCCTCTCATTATCCAACGCTTTCATGCCTTGACCACTTTAACCAAGAAACAATTTACTTCACTGGACATGACCACAGGAATTACTATGAGAAGAAAAAAGATCGTGTAGTGTACGCTGACAATCAAATTGGTTATTACAATCAAGAGATAACCTTTAAGAAAGCAACAACTGGTGTTAGTCGAAATCCATACGAATCGCTAGAAGATGGTATTCATGAAACAACAGTGGAAACATACTTACAGTTTTACCGGTATACTGGAGAGTTTATCAAAAGTGGTAAATACATAAGTAATCTTATCAGCAAGGGTAATAGAAAATTCTATGTAATCAAGCAAGACGACTACTATGGATTTTTTATTGTATGTGATTCAGGACCTTCAAAAGGTATTTCAGTCGCTAACGGTGGCAAGACTAAAAAACTTACCAAAGAGACTGATATTAATTGGATTGTAAAGAACTTTAGCCTAGTAATCTCTAAATACCTTAGATTGCTTGCACCACTTAGAAATGTACAAACACATCTGTCAAAAGAACTACGACAGTTAGGATTGAGTGATAATATTCATGGATGTATTGTAGACATTGATTATTACCATCACATTATGGTAAATCCTACAGATGGTTCAATACGATTTTACTACTCTCCAGGATTTGGAATAGTTAAATATCTAAGAAGCTTTAGCAAAGTGATTGAATCTCTACATGAGAATTCTAAATTGTCTTTAGCCAAGTGTGAGCAGCTGCAACTACAATTTACCAAACTCTCCAAAAAGACGAATAAAGAGTTATGTTATTTGAAAAAAATCACAAATAAAGAATTCTGTAATCAATCATTTTTAACAATGGAACTTCCTAATGAAACTAATCTAGGCAAGAATAGCAATAGCAGCTTTAGCTTAGAAGAATCAAAAAAGGAGCTAACAAGTGTAAACGAAGAATTACAATATGTAAGTAGAACAGAAGGTGCCTACGGTGTCTCCAAAAGAATACAACCTTTACAGAGACTCTTTAGCAGTCATATTTTAAGAGACTTCGATTTACGCTTAGTAGAAGAGGAATTCTAGGTATACGGATTATGATGTTATGTAGCTTAAAGGACTTTAGCCAATGAGAACAAATTAAGGAGCTTTACAACGTAAGATAAGATATTTAGCCAAGCCCTTCTAATAAATCGAATTACGACGAATTGATTTTATTTACAAAAAATTTCAAATGTGCTATTGTAAAAGAAAATAATGAAATATTCAATAGTTCGGAGGTATAGCATGGAATTCAAAACAGTAAGTAGATCAGTCGAATCAGTAATGAAAGATGTACAGAAAGGTAAAATCTCATTACAGCTAGACATACAGAGACCAGTTGGTGCTTACAGTACATTTGGAAAATCTATGGTGATTGATAGTTTACTAAGAAGTTATCCACTTGGAATTATCTATATTGTAGTAGAAGAGAATGAAGAAGGTAAAAAGGTAAAATATATTGTCGATGGAAACCAGCGCATTGGAAATCTTAGAAACTTTATTCTTAAAATGGATGGCATTAAAAACTATAAACTTTCAGCAACTTTAGACCCGTTAACCATTGACGGTGTTACATATGAGATTGCAGGCAAGAAATACGATGCTTTAGACGAAGAAGTTAAAAGTGCTTTAGGCGACGCAGCTCTAACTATTTGTGAAATCAGTAATTATACAAGGGAAGAGCTTAATGATTTCTACATAAGAATTAATAGCGGTAAAGCACTCAATCCAACTCAAAAGCTTTTACCTTTAATGTCAAACAAAATGTTAAATGATATTAAAGAACTTGGTGAAAGTGAGTTCTTTGAAAAAGCTTTAACCAAGACACAATTTATCAACACTACAGAAATCTCTATAGTTCTGGAAGCACTTATGCTGATGGAGTTTGGAGAAGATTGTGGTTTTGAAAGTTTACGTAATACAGATAAAATTAAATTTGTTACAAAGTGTAATAGTACACTTAATGTAGAAAATGTGATAGCTGTTTCAGACGCTTTAGACAAGCTTAACGAACATTATACTAAAAAGGTTAAGATGTCTAAAACAATTCTTAGTTTGGCAATCTATGGAGTTTGCAAAGCTCAAATCGAAGGGAAAGACTTAACCAAGTACTTCGAATGGTTAGATAACTTCATTGCTACTTACAAAGAAGACGAAGAGTTCATGCAATTCTGTAGACAGGGAACTGCCAATGCTGCTAACGTAAAAGGACGTTTAGATTACTTTAATAATATAATCGAACAGTTATAATTTTTAAAAATCTAGGCTTTAGCCAAGAAATTGCTTTAGCCCAGGACAACGTGTTTTAAATATGGTGGCGGCCACCCGTATTGCGTTAGCTTGTTCGAGCGCATAGCGCGAGTCTTACCATCGACTGGAGGTGTGAAGTGCCTGAAGGAGACAATCATAAGCCAACACAATGTCTAAATCAAGGGAGCGTAGCGACCGTCAACAATCTTAAGAGTCTTAAGAACCATTAGTATAAAAGCTAATGGTTCTTTTTATTATACGCAATAACTTTAAAAAATTAGAATTCCTTCACAGCTTTAGCTCAGGTCTGTAACTTCCACAGCTTTAGCCAAGATTCTAAAGTACCTTCACATCTCTAACATAGATCTGAAAATGACCACTACAAATCTAAATTACCAGAAGAACGAATTATAAGATAGAAAATGACATTACATTGAAAGAAAGTGACGGTACGTCAAAGGAGGTAGTAAACATGTCAGAAAAAATACTTTTAGCCGAAATAAGAGATCTATACAGTTCTAATAATTGTGAAGATGTTATTGAAAAGTCTATCAAAAAGATTTATAAAATCTTAAAAAGGAGTGATATAAACAGTGCATTTAAAAACTCTTTTAGGAAAAAGGTTGATATTCCAATCCATAAAATCTTTAAAGATAGGATAGAATACTTTACTACGGATTATATAGATACTCTTACAAATGCGTACACTATCTTATTCATTCTAACAAAATATTTAAGATATTTAGAGAATGACGATTTAAAATACAATGTAATACACAGTGAGAGTACTACATTGTTCACCATTTTTGAATTTATCAAAGAGAATGGTATTAGTTGCCAAACGTCAGAGGATTATTATAGTCTCATAGTTCTGTATGACAATTTAAACAACATGACAGTCAAAGATATTAAATTAGACTTCTTAAAGAAGTGTGATGTTAAACATCCAAAAGATGTGCTAAAGATTATTAATGGTGAGAAAACAGAGGAACAGAGAGATATGCTAAGTCTCAATGTAAATTCTACTGATAAACATGAATCTAGTGTGTTCCGCAAAATTCGACGTAGAAATTCAAAGGTACCATTTGCTATTTATCTATCATTGTTACTTTGTGTACTCACTATTTTAAGCTGTGCTATACCTCCATACATCCCACAACTTTCACTGATTCTATCATCAGCAGCTTTTGCTATTACTGCAATGGTAGAACCCAATGAAGATTTAATCAATGGTGATTCAGAAGCCAGATCCACTTTAACCAAGAACTCCAAAAGTTCCAATGCTTTATCTACTAAGATTCTTGATGGCAGGGGCGATAGCACTGAATCAAGATATTTAGCCAAGAACTCCACTTCAACACAGAACAATCTGGATGTAGGTTCCGATTTAGCCAAGGACTATTCTACTGATAAACATGAATCTAATGTGTTCTACAAAATTCGACATAGAATATTTAAGACATTGTTTATTATCATACTATTTCTATTACTTTGCGTGTTTGTTGCTTTTGGTTATGCTATATCTCTGCAATTCATACCATTTTTAGGATTAGCAGTTTGTGGTATATTTTCCGCGACCGGAATTATTAAAGAATTAACCAATGATGATTCGGATGTCAGATCCACTTTAACCGAGAACTCCACTTCAACACAGAACAATTTGAATGCAGATTCAAATTTAGCCCAGGTTTCTTCTACAGATGCAGAAGCTAGCTATAACGCAGTAAGCTATGTAAACATACAATTACTTTTAGATAAGATAGAAAGAAATATCCAAAAAGGTTACAAATTCCGAAATATTGATATTGCTCGATATAGAAATATTTATTTTAAAGAAATCGTTAATAACTGTAAGACTGATAATTTACCAAAAACCACTATTGATGGTTACGCTAAAGTGTTAAATTCTTTACTGGATGATATGTACGATGCAGAACTGGAAAGTAACATCTTGGAATCCAATGCAGCTTTAGCAACGTTACAATCATTAACACAAATAGATGGTATCCAAAAAGATAGCATATAAGATTTTTGTGTAAACAGATCGCAAGAAGCAGTAGAGTCCATTAATGATTCAGAGTCTACCGATGATTCAGAGTTTACTAATGATTCAGCATCAGACAATTAAGATACAATAATAAGATACAATTAAGAAACAATAAAATGAAAGGAAGGGGTGCTAATGAGTGAATTATTAAAATTAGATTTATTTTCCAATTCTAGTAAAGAAGACTTTAACAAAGAAGATATTAACAAAGAAGACTTTAATCAAGACTTTAGCCAAGAAGACCAAACAACCACTACATACATTCCAGAAGAGGGAACATCAGAAGAGCAGTTAATGGAGCAGTTGGGAAATCAATTGGAAGAGCAATTAGTTGAGCAGTTGAAAAATCAGCTGGGGGATCAAACAGAAGATAAAATAGAAGTATCAAGACATGCCTACGAGAGATTACATGAGAGATGTGGCCTCAGTCGTAAAGCAGTAACACGCATGGCTGAGAAAGCTTTCTACATAGGAATGAAACACAGCGATACAAAAGGACAGATTAATCGTTGGATTACATCTCTGTACTTTAACAATAAAAATGCTAACAACATTAGACTGTATGGTAATTTCGCATACATCTTCTGTAATAAAATCCTAGTAACTGTCTTAGAAATACCAAACAATCTAAAGAACCGATGGAAGCCAAAGGATCTTTAAATGGAACATCTCAAAAATGGAACCTAAATCCTAGATGGAAGAGACGACAGACTCGAATCTAGGATATCTTTAGATCCCGGAGGGTATAGAGATGAGGGCCTTGTGATTATCTTTAGATCACGAGAGCGAAGTGATCTTTAGCCAAGAGCCATTAGTGTAAAAGCTAATGGCTCTTTTTATTACTATGGAATTGCAATAGTCAGCGTAAAAGGAGAATAAGAATGAAGATTTATTTAGTATGCGGTATAGACCATGAGAGTTATGAAAATGTCGAATTCAGCTTTCACAGGAATCTCCACTTAGCAAAGAAACAGACATTACAAAATATTAAAGACAACGTAATAGCATCAGGCAACGCAGAATTGTCGGAAGATGAGATTATGCAAAACACTCGTATGGATCTATACAAAGAGATGGATAATAATTACAAACGTATCAATGGTACTAGATGTCATAGCTGTGATTGGGAAAATCCTGTACCAAAGGTTGGAGTACTAAGCTTCTACAGTAACCGTATTTTAGAGGTAGAAGTAAATGATGGTGATTTTCTATGCATATGGCATCACGCTTATCAGGGAATTGATATTGGTATTCTAAACATTGGAACAGAGGAGGACTGTATCACTTTAGCCCAGAAAACCTCTCAAGAGGACTACGAGAATTGTGAAGATGCCATAGATTATGAAATTAGTGAGTACAAAGATAGATGGTGTATTAGTTTTGATGATTTAGTTGAATGGAGAGTCTGGAGTGTGATACAATTTAGAGAAGCCAATATAATAGAGTAAAGAAATAATAACAATATGGAGTAACAGCATGAACAATAAAACTTTTAGAGTACTAAGCATTGATTTTGATTATTTTCAAAATGCTAATGAAAAAGCTTTAATGGAATATCCAGATGGTATTGATTTACAACCAAGCCTTTCTCAACAGGTCTGGAAAGGTAAGTATGACTTTAAGCCATCTGCAGATTTAATAAAGACAGTAACATGTAAAACAAATGAAATGTATTTTATAGAAAATGTATTCATGAACAACTATAAGCATGATATTCCCGTATTAGCTTGCTTTAGCCACGAATATATTTATGGATTTATACAGGAGCAATTTAGTACTTCTGGAGCAGAAAAGTTAGAAATAGTTAATGTAGATTTCCATGCGGACTATTACAATGATAATGTAAAGAATGATACGCAAGATTGTGGTAACTGGTGTTATTTTATTAAACAAGAAATTCCAGGTACTAAAATAACTTGGATTGCTCCTGAGAACTATGAGGAGTTATACGAAGAGAAGGATTACTCTGGTATTGATAAAATCACAACAGACTTATCTATTTTAAAGCAGAATGATTATGATGCTGTTTTTCTCTGTAGAAGTGATAACTGGTTACCTCCACATTTGGATAATCATTTCCAACAGTTTCTTCATTTCTTTTGTGGCCACTTTAGCCAAGGAAAAACTCAACGAATAATTACAGAGCCACGAGATTACCCTAAAGAACCAACATTTGGAATCGAAGGTGAAAGAGATTTAGAAAAAGACTCTGAACTCGAAGCAGCATTGGAAACATTAAAGTCGTTTAACTAAGAATGTAATATATGCTATAATAAAGCAAACGATTCGGAGGCTTAGCAAAGTGGATTATAAAAATTTATTATTATTAAAAGGATTCAATTTAAATGTATATGATGAAGGAGTTTTTTGGGAACTGGAAATCTCAAAAGAAGTCACTACATCACATAACGGCGAAACAATTACATTATATGATGGCAAAATAAAAGAACTTTGTAAACTTTTTGGTGCACAGGTCGATATTGATACCGATAGTTTTACAGATGTTAATACCGTCATTTTACAGTGTAAGCATGATTTTACTGAATGTGTTTTTTGTTATGATGGTAATGCATGGGATGTTAGTACTGAAGAATTTATGAAGTGTATTAATAATTTTCATAACGACTATGCTGGTTATATCAGTAAAGCAGAGGTAATTGATTTAGTCTATCAATTAACTAATGATTATTTACATACAAATATTAATGAAACAGATGGTGATACGAGTTATAATTGTGGATTCAAAGATGCCTTGACTGGGGTTCGTAATTATATTAGACGAGAGATAGAAAACTTGTAATTGAAGATATAAAACTGGGATATGAGTATCAGCTTTAGCCCAGTTATTTCTTAGTTATAATGTGAGGTTATTGTAATTTGAATAAAAGTATAGAAAATTATGATGGAGATATCATTTTAATGAAAAGATTAGTAGAATTCTTTCCTGATTATTGGGAATGGGATAATTCTGGTAAAATCTATTTAAATGATATAAATAATGCACTACAAAAATCATTGCCTGAAATTAATGATTTTTATGGAGACGAATTTCTGTATCCTGTGGTAAAACAGCGAACAAGAGGATGGCATATTGGTAGAATTTTATATTTTATTAAACACAAGGCTGAAATTAGAGATATAAAAATTGATAATGAGTATAGTGGTAGTACCATACTTGCTATTCCAATTATAGTTGATGGATGGCATAGGTTTGCTGCTGCTTATTATTTATACAAGCAAGAAGAGCTAGATAAAATTCATTGTCGTTACGGTGGCAGAGTTGATTTATTAGAATATCTTCAGGGAAAACGAGAAGTTATATAAAATAAATATGTAAAATAAAAACTTTCCTTTATCTTTGTAGTGATGTACAATTAGGTAAAGGAGGTTTCAATCATGACAAATTTAGATAAGATGAAACAAAATATCATTTCCCAAATTACATTAATGGATGCTGAAACATTTTTGGATTTTATTAATGTATTACAGGGACAATACGTTGAAGATAAGATAGTTGATTTTTCAGAAATATTTAGGTGCCAAGAATGTAAACAGTTATTTGGACAATGCCCAAATGAAGCCACAGATAAACTTTGCATAGAGAGATTTAAAAAGTATGCAAGTGAGTATTAGGTATTAATGAAATTACTTTAGCACAGCCAACTTGGTGTTGACTTTAAAATACTTTTACCGTATACTGTAGTTTAGCAACGAGGTAAATTTAACAACTACAGAGGTAATGTAATGTACATTTATGTGAAAGAGAGTGTAAGTAAGTTAAAAACAAAAGGATATGCTAAGGAATTATTTGCAGGTACAAGCGAATTAGAAAATGGTTTTACTATTAATACACATTGGTATTCGGATGACTGTTTTATTAGAAATCCTAAATCAGTATATAGTATTTTTCTATGTAAATCATACAGAGAGAATGGTAAGAGTAAGACAAAACAGTATAAGATTGCAACCATCTCCTATTGGGATATAGCAGAATCTTATGAAGATGATTTTGTCAATTTGTTTAAACCTGAAGGCGATGAAACTTTATGGTTTAAACTACTTGATAAGATAGATTCTATTTTAAAAGAAGATGGTTGTTTAGACGGTTTAGCAGAGGAAGAACGTGAAGATTACGTTATAGAGATTTATGATGATTTAGCAGAAAAATGTCGTTATTGGAGTAATATTATTGATAAATTTAAGAAAACTAAAGAGTATCGAGTTCACGAGAAACACCGTCAAATCTTACAAAATTACAAAGATGCTAAGGAAAAGTTCATAGAAGAATACGATTGCTACCCAGATGAATATGATGTTTGCTACGATGTTTATGGTAATCTAACAAATTCAGAATATCTTTCAAGAATTCAGAGTAGACATTCTGAATCAGACTTTAGCTCAGGTTATAGCTCAGGTCGCAGCACAGAAAAAATTGTTTATAGAGATGCTAATTATTCCAAAATAGAATTGCAATACTTGAAGAAATTCTACAAAACTTTGGCAACCAAGTACCATCCAGATACTAATAATAATAAAACTACAGGAGAAATGCAGTTTATAAACAAACTAAAAGAGCAGTGGGGGATTTAAAATATTAGTAATATAAAAATAAAATATGTTATGATAAAAAGAACTGGACTGACATTAATTGCTTTAGCCCAGTTCTTTCTTCTTACACAAGTTTTTGTTCTTTATTTTAATCTCTCTTCAATCTTAGCTTTAGCGGAGATTAATTCTTCTTTAGAAGACATTGCAATCAAAGAATCAAAAAGTTCTCCAGCACTGTTATTAAAAGCGTCTAAAATTTCTGTTAATATAAATTCAGTTTTTGGTAATACTGGTTGAAATTTTCTGGCATAGTTCTTTGTAGTTTTTTCAAACCCAACAACTTCTATATAGTCCTTGTTTAGCAAAGAATTGATTAATAAATGAACAGATGATGTTTTCCAGGTTTTACTAGTTGAAACTTTAGCTAAGTTAGTGGCAGTTATGGATTCTCCATACTCCCACATAGTTTCTAATATTTCACGTTCACTATTTGTTAATTTCGCTTTTCCTCTTGGCATTGTATTTTCTCCTTCATTTATTTTATTATCCTACTCCAGTTTAACATAGCAATTTAAAATGTCAACTAATTTACAGGTCTATTCAAAACTAAGTATGAATGATATACATTTATAAAATTTTAAAATAAGTTGAAGAGAAAGGAGTTTTGTTGTGATAAGAAATTAAGTTAGCATGACAAGAAATTAAGTCAGCATGCCACGTGATATTGCTAATCTGACAAGTTCTTTGCGCCAAAACAGATTTAATAAAAATCATGTGTAAACAAAGTAACAAGGCTTTAGCCTAGTGAAATTTAATGAGGAGAGACCGAGGAGAGAAATTATGGAAAATTGTGATTATAGTAAAGAGAAGCGTGTTATTGAATATTTATCAAATATTACATCAGATACTACACCAGCTACAAATGGGGATGCGAGCAGCAAAAAGAGCAGCAAAGATAACACTATGGAAAATGAGAATGAAAGTTCAAACGAACCAACTTTAAGCGATGAGGGTTCTAAAATAGCTGCAGCATATCTCATATTTGGTTTTATGGGAATTGGTTTGGCGATTTTATTTGCTTGTTTTTATTATCATGACTTTGACTTCAAGTTAGTTTCTTTAGCAGTATTAACATTAGGTTTAGCATTAGTCGTAATTTGCATGGAGCTTGGATCTACAAATAAAATTAATAACTGTGAAACTATTTCAAATGGTACTAACCATACAGATGATGTTGCTCAAGCTAAAATCAGTAAAAATGGCAATACTGTAATTCAATATCCTGAATTACAAAACATTTTAGACCAGATAGAAAAGAAGTTAAATAGTGGTTACGAATTTAGAAGTATCACGGTAGAAAGATACAAAAGAACTTATTTAGCTGAGATAACTAAAAATTGTACAATTACCGGGTTGCCAGATGAAACAATCGTTGGTTACAAAGAGTTATTGGAATTGCTGTTAAGAGATATGTATAATGCGGAATTAGAAAATGCTATCACAGAATCTAATACCTCTTTAACCACGTTACAAACTTTAAGTAAAGTGGATGGACTAAAGAGAGATTTGATTCAAGATTTTTATGAAAGAAGTAATACAAATGAAAGAGGTAATGTAGACGAGAGAAGTAATACAAATGAAAGAGGTAACGGAAATGAGAAGTATCACAAAAATAGTTAGTAAAATGACGGCATTAACTATTGTTTTTATTTTAGTTGCTTTGGCTTGCTACTTTAGCAAATCAATGTTTCTGACAGTACTTGTTGGTAGTATTGTGTCACCAATCTTGGCTGTACATTTTTACTTTTTATTATTTGATTTAGAGAGAACGTTAAAAAGGAGGAAAAGTGATGTTGATAGCAACGACTGAAGACGAAAGAAGAGAAGTAGTTAGTGGGATTTTAGATTGCTTTGAAGAACTTTTAGACAAGCTCGAAATAACAATACCTTGTGCTGATGCTGAGGAGGAAGAAGAACGAAAGATGGATGACAATAGTGCAAGGCTCTATGGTATGGAGTACTGGTCATTGTACGAACAGGTAGAAGACCTGCTAACCACAGAGCTTTAGCACAGTACAACAAAATTTAGAACACTTTAGCCTAGACCTCTTTCAACGGAGTTCTGGGCTTTATTTAAATCTTAGATATGATAATATTGTAGACAATGGAAGGAGATATTATTCATGAGCAAACAAGAACGAGCAGCTTTAGCAAAGAAACATGTTGAAGAATTAGAAAAATCTGCAGCATGGGATATTCACATGAGTCAAGTGTATACTTTGTTTTATGGTGGACCAAATGGAAATCCAGCAAATACTTTAAAAAAGTGTAATACTGAAATGAAAATTAAATTGGAAGGTTGTGACACTGTAACAGCGCTTTTAGATGTGTCTAAAGAGAATCCTGGTAAGGTCGCAATACTTAATTTTGCTTCCTACAAAAATCCAGGAGGTGGTTATTTAAAAGGTTCATTCGCACAGGAAGAAGCGTTGTGCTCAGAGTCTACACTCTATCCAGTTTTAGCAAAGTTCACTGATTCATACTATAGCTGGAACAGAGAGCACTTAAATCATGCACTATACATCAACAGGGCACTCTATAGTCCTGAAATTATTTTCAAAAGAGATAACAAGGAAGTAGTGACTAATGTTATTACTTGCGCTGCTCCTAACTACTACGGTGCTGGTCGTCAGGGTATTAGCTACGAAGAGAACATTAAAGCGCTCACTTCTAGAGTTAAATTTATGTATGACGTTGCGGAAGATAATTCCGTTGACACATTAATTCTTGGTGCATGGGGCTGTGGTGTGTTCCGTCAGGACGCTTACATAGTAGCAGAACTTTTAATTAATGAGGCAGTTGGACGAAGCTTTAACCAAGTAATTTTTGCAGTGCCTAATAATAACCGCAATAATAATTACTATTACTTTAGCCAAGTATTAGCAGCGTACAATAGTAATCTTTAATAAGAAGTAATGACATACAATAATAATCTTTAACAAGAAGTAACAGCATACAATAATAATCTTTAACAAGAAGTAGCAGCATACAATAGCAATCTACGATAGCAAAGAGCTTGGTCACTTTAGCCAAGCTCTTTATTTTTTAGCAAAGGAGTACACATTATGAAAATAGATTTAGTAAAGATTAATATCGGAGATTCCTATAAATATAAGTTTAAGAGGTATGAACCTTGTTGTGATGAAATTTTAGATAATCCTTGTATTGATTTTACAAATTACAATTTAACTGAGGAAACACCAGATAATGAACCAAGATATTGTTTAACAAGTATTAATTCTTACGATGATGTAGATTGGGAAGACAATTATCCAATTAAATTCTGTCCTCATTGTGGTAAACATATTGAAATCAAAACGGTTAAAGTTATTGACTGTAGTGAAAAGTTCTCTGCTTTAGTCAAGAAAAGAGAAGAGTTGTTAAAAAGAATACGAGCATTTAGAAATTCTAGTAAATCTGGTAATACTTCAAATGATAATAAACATCCAGAGAAATCTCTAGAAGAATTATATGATGAATTGCTAAGAGTCAATAAGAAAATAAATTACATTCAAACTCTTTCTCTTTATGAAGAAGAGAAACTTGAGTATAATTTTAAACTCGATTAGTGAAAGCAAAAGATTAAGTGAGAAAATTAAGTAAGAGAATTAAGTGAAAAGGAGAATAAAAAATGAATAAGATGAAAAATAAAGAAGATGAATTTAAAAAATACTTAGAGGAAACTAAAAACATTGAAGCAAACGCAGATGAACAGGTTTTAAAATTTATTTTTGATTTTGTTAATTTACAAGGAACACCAGAATCTGCTGAAGCAATTTACAAGCAGTTTGAGTCAGGATATTGTTATTACTTTGCTGTTATGCTGCAAACAGCATTTAATCGAGGAACTGTATGTTGGCATCGTAACTATAGTCACATTGTTTGGAAAGACTACAATGAAGTTGCTTATGATGTTGGCGGAGTATTCTATGATTATAACAAGGGAGATTTATTACCAGTAGAAGAGTCTTTAGGTGAGCTCCTAACTGATTTTAAGCACAGCGGCGAAGAAGTAAAAATTGAAAATACAGAATTTGTTGATTGGGCTAAGCATTATGGTATGACACCTGTGTATGCTATAACTGATATCTATAAAAGATTCGCATCAAACCATAAGATTGGTTACAATGCAACGATAGTCAACACTGTGTTGGATTATTGGGGTTCTCACAAAAATGAGTTAGGTCTTTTTTACGCTGGAAAGAAACATAATAATCCTGAGTATGAAGAAATGATTTCTATGGATGTATTTTAGATAAGATAGAAATAGAGAGCTTGGTCACTTTAGCCAAGCTCTTTTACTTTAGCAAAGGAGTACACATTATGAAAATAGATTTAGTAAAAATTAAATTTGGAAAAGAGTATAGCTACAAATACAAACCTTATAAAACGTGCTGTGAAAGTTTTAAAAATAATCCTTGCATTGTATTCACATGCGACGATATTGTCGATGGTAGTCCAAATGATGAACCACGATTTTGTATGCAGGACATTGAAGTTGATGACACTGATTTTACATTCTACGACAATTACCCAATTAGTTTTTGTCCACATTGTGGTAAACCAATTGAAATAGAAGTAACAGAAACAATTGATTTTTCTGAATGCTTTAACGCTTTAGCAAAGAAAGAACATGACACGCTAGAGAGACTTAGAAATACTGATAGTATCAAAGAGTATGATAAGTTATTAGTTCAAAAGAAAGATTTAGATGAAAAAATTAATGCAATTTCTGAACTTTGTGAATACCGTGAGGAGGACTTTAAATAATGATTAAAGAAAGAAAAAAGCAGTACAGTGCTAACGGTACATGCGTTAAAAGTCGTGTGATGTTTAATAGTAACAATACTTGCGGATGTGGATGTAACCTCTACCATCTTGAGTATGATGGGAGTGAAGTGTTTACTGTCTGCAACTCTTGTGGGAAAGACATTGCAATAATTGAAAAGAATCAGGCAAAAGAACTTTTAAAGCAGGGATCTTGGAGGTGATAACCTAATGAAAACAAACAAAGAACTTAAAGAGGAAATCTTAGATATTTTAAATACAATAGAGGTTAGCTACGATTGTGGGATGGTGCTTTACAGTATTTCTAAGGAAGAGTTTAGCCAAGTTTTCAAGAACAAAGTAGAGATACTTTTAGAATCAAGCAAACCAGCAACAAATAAATTAATTACAATTTTAGAATTGATAAAACCACTGAAAAAAGATCTGTGTACAATTGAAGAGTACAATAGAAAACTTACAGATGGTGAATACACACCGAATACAGAAATTGTAGTATTAACAAAATTAGTAAGTAGTTTTGGCTTTAGCCAAGAAACTCTTTCAGAGTACAGAAAAGTGACAAAACCTTGTTGGAAAACTTCCTATTGGCTATTAATAGCAGGAACTTTAGTTGTCTTTACAGTGATTGCAGCATTTATTAATTTATCAATCTTAAAATTAGTATCTGCTTCTGTAGTAATAGTATTTATGGAAATGATAAGTATTGTTACAATTCGTTCAATCTTTAGATCAAATGTTGTACATGATATTTTAACAAATCTCTAATTAACAAAACAGATAATAAATTAAGTAGATAAACAAAAAAGAAAGGAGTGGTATATTGCGTTTATGGACAATACAACCACTGGAAGTTTTAGAGATAATCAAACAAGAAGGAGAATTCGTTTGCAATCCAAATTATTCAGATCCGGATTTTAAACGTGCATACCACTGGTTGGTAAAACAGATGGATAATCGTGGGATAGAACATCCTTATGGTTTGGAATTGCCAATTTGGGCATGGTATAAAACAGAATGGGAGAACAAGAAGCCAGACCTCGAACAGGAAGACTTTAGCAGCAATAGAAAGAATTTAGTCTGCATTGAATTAGAGATTAACGATAAAGACGTTTTACTGACGGACTTCTATGCTTGGCATTACGTGCTTAATGATTCTTTCCTTGACAGCTCACATGATGAGAAGGAGTGGGATTTACAGCACGAATGGTATGATGCTTTAGCCCCGGAAAAACGACAGATAGTGAAAGAGGAGAGTTGGAATGATATTTTCAACATAACACCAACACAGAACGAATGGATAGCAAGAGGGCGAGAAGTACAGGCAGTCTTCTGGAAAATAACAAAAGAGATGATAAAGGGATATGAGAGTGTACATCCTGATGTTAAATCAGCAAAAGCATGACAGCTTTAGCCCAGCATGACACTCTAGCCCAGTAATTAACAATTGGACATTAATCCACTTGTTTTAGTAATTTCTTTTTGCTACAATGTAAATTAAAGAGAAGAATATTTTAATAGACCAAGCTCAAAATAAAACAGAAAATAATTGGTAGTAATAAACTCTATTATTAAATGGCTTTAGCAAAAGTCATAACCCAATTAACCGAAAGGAGATAATATATGTGCACAATTAGTCCAAAATTATACAACAAAATTACAGAAATGGTTCAGGAAAACCATCCAACTATTTCATTAACAGGTTTTAAAAACGTTGGCAAAGCAACTGCAGTGGAGGCTTTGGCTAAGTTTAACGAGGTAGCAAAACTTCTCGGACTACGAGAAAATGTAGCAGCAAATAAAGCTAAAATAATTGTTACAGATTGTGATGATATTTCTGCATTTGATTTATTTGTTCATGCTAAACTTTGTTATAAAAGTTTAGAGAATTTTAGGAGCGATTACACATTAATTTACATTCTTTACGATATGTATGAAGTTTATTTGAAGAATGGTGATTATAGTGGAACTATGAAGAATTCTCTTAAAAAGTACATTGCATCAAATGATAAAACTTCCTTTTATTATTTAACAAAGTTTGCAAACGAAAGTACTATTATGAAGTTGTGTCAGATTCTGAATAAAATTTCTATGCTATTATTTGATTCTTGGTTTAAAACCCTTGACAGTTGTGTTAGAAATAAATATGAGCTTCTTTCTGAAATAAAAGAGAATGATTCTCCATTTAAAGGAATTTATGTGGAGTTTTATGAAGCAATGATAGAACGATACAATGAGTGTATTAATGAGGTATTAGCGTTTGTTAAAGAGAGAGGTGGATACAGTAAACTTATTAAGGATGCTAATGAAGTAGTGATTACAGTTGCTTTGACTACCAAAGATTGCAGTCATAGATACACCAAGCTTTTACTTCAGGGCAAGGATATGTCTCTATTAACGCCTGTTTCAGATCTTACACTTATTTTTAGAGGTATAAGTTTTCTTAATTCTGAAAGTACGGGTTCTCTTTTTTCTGGTTATGGCTTTAACCAAGAAAACTCTTATCACTGTGTTAATTTTATTAATACAGAAGATTTTCCAGAGTTTACAACAGAGTCAAATGATTATGAAGACTATATAAATTATATATTAAAACCTTTCATTGATGAGAGCTTTAGAACAGGTAAAGTTTTATTTGTTATTGATTCAACATGTGCAAAGGAGCAGTTAGCTAAATTGTCTGAGATTATTTCTTATGTTACTAATCCAATCAATTTGCGTATTTTATTTACAAATGTTGATAACTTAATGCTATCATTTGCTGATAAATATTGTTCCGAACACAAATTTTCAGAGAAGTTCAAAGTTCATTGGAAAAATTGTTATAATGACGCATATGATTTTCTTAATTCCTTATTAAATGATTTCAAAGATAATTTACCAGATAACAATACAGTACTCTCTGTTGAAGCGAATCTGGCTGCATTAGACTTAATGATTAATGAGGAGTTAAAAAGTGTAGTGGATAATAATGGTATTAGTTACCCATCAGCATTACTAAAGTCTGTAAATATGTTATTAAACAAAAACAATGATAGTAAAAAACCTACTTCTATTGGCAACATGAATTACTTCTAAGTACAAGTAGAATAAATTTTAGATAGCACAGCCAAGAGCATTTTAGCCAAGGTTGTGCTATTTTTAATGGAGGAATAACAAATGAAAATCAGATCAGATTTTGTAACAAACAGTTCAAGCAGTAGTTTCATTTTTAAAGACAATGGAAATTTTAATGTTAGTTTCTACGAAAGAGCATTGAATCTCTCACCAATCTTACCAATTCGAGAGCAACCTTTAGATGCAATCGAAGAAGTCTTCGGATGGTACAGTGAAGACATTTTAGAAATGATTTACAATGACTTACCAGTCATTAAGTATTATTTATTTGAAGACGACGACGAACCATTCACAAAGCCAGATGTTCCAAGTATTCTTAAGATTACAAAAGATTGTAGTGAAGAGCAGTGGGAAAGAATCACAGCGTTCTTTGTTTTATACGCAATGTTTAGGATACATAAAAATGAAGTACTTGACAGCGAAGATATTAAGAACTCTATTGACACTTTATCAGTGTCTGAAGTGGATGAAGATACCTATTGGAATGATGAGTTCGTAATGACTTTAGCCAAGAACTACTCTGAAAAGTTATATAAGTACGCTTTACCTTTTACAGGTGTAAAAGCCGGTATTGTTTTAGAGAAGTGCCTGGATGCAGACTATATGTTCTACACACCAGAAGGCTCTGGAATATACACTAACTGCGAAGATGTAGCAGAATTAATTCCTGCTTGCATTTTAGGTTGCGATCATATGGGATGATGATAATTATAGCAGCAGCAATAGTAATGACTTTAGCCCAGTTAATCTCAGCTGGGCTTTTGTTGACGCTTTAGCAAAGAGAGAATAAACAATCTCCTTAGCCAAGAAGAAAGGAGTTCTATGGCAAAGTTATATTTTAGATACGGAGCAATGGGAAGTTCTAAGTCTGCTAACATTCTCATGGTTCATCATAACTACAAAGAGCGAGGACAGTATGCTGTACTGCTAAAACCAAGGATAGACAATAGAGATGGTGAACATAAGATAGCCTCTCGAATAGGTTTGTCTGCTCCGGCAGAATACGTAGAAGATTTTCTAAAAGAAGTCTCAAAGATATGGAGAATCAAAGAAGGTGATCGTAAAGAGTACACCCACTGTGAAAAGAAGAATGAAGTGGATAAGAAATACCTTTACCATGGAAAGAGGGTAGATGCAATCCTTGTCGACGAAGCACAGTTTCTTTCGGAAAAAGATGTAGATGCATTGTCTGACATTGTAGATTTCTGTAACATCCCAGTTCTTTGCTACGGTTTAAGAACAGACTTCAAAAGTCACCTATTCACTGGTTCAAAAAGATTAACGGAAATCGCAGATGTTATCGAAGAAGTCCCAACGGTTTGCTGGTGTGGAAAACGCGCACAGTGCAATGTTAGACATTCAAATGGAAAGATTGTACGAGAAGGTGAGCAGATTATGTTAGGTGCTAATGAAAGCTATGTAGCACTTTGTAGAAAACATTACAAAGAAGGAAAGCTATGGGATAAGCTTTGATGTACTAGCTCTAAGTAGCATTAGCTCAGCGAGAAAGGCGAAGCCAGCCTTAGCCTAACACCATCGCTTAATTTGCATAACCACTTTAGCCCAGGCAACTCACTGGGCTATTTTAATGGAAAGAGAGAATTACAATGATTCAATCAACAAAGGAGAATTTACAATGAAAACAATTAAAGAAATTTTAACGGAGAGCAATGGTGTTTTAAAGCTTGCTGTACACAATGGCGTTTTTCATGCAGATGATGTTTTGTGCGTAGCCATGATTAAGAATAAGTTAAAAGAACTTGGACTTAGCAGAGAGGTTGAAATAATTCGTTCCAGAAACCCAGAAACTTTAGCCCAAGCTGACATTATCATGGATGTTGGTGGTGGTAAGTATGACCATCATTCCTCAGACAATCCTATGCAAGAAAATGGAGTACTAATGGCAGCATGTGGTAAAGTTGCTGACGAATTGTATGAGGGCGAAGAATTAAAAATGTTACATGACTATGTTCTTGATTCAGTCCAGGCTTCAGATAACGGGCAGAAACGGAGTGATTTAGGAGAAAATCTTTTCTCATGGATTAGACTTTTCAACACAAGTCTTTCAGAGTCTTCAAAGCTTTCCGATGAAAGATTTGCTCAGGCAGTCGAGATGGCAGAAACAGTTTTTGACCGACAGCTTTTCATGATTCGTGAAGAAATAGCAGACAGAAAAAGAATGAAAGAATTTTTATCAAAGTACGCTGAAAATGAAAATCAGTACAGTTCACATATCTTTAATATGGGAAAATTGATGCATTGGCAGGCTCCTGTGTGCGATTTCAATGCAACATATCCTGACAAGAAGATTAAAGTGGTTGTATTCAGAACCCCAACTGGTCAGTGGAATTCCCAGAGTGTTCCTACTTATGTAGGTGCTTTTACCAATCATGCACCGATGCCAGAAAAGTATGTTAAAAAAGAAGTTAAATTTCCGAAAGGTACAATATTTGTCCATGCCAATGGCTTTATGGCAGCACATGAAACAGAAGAAGCAGCTATGAACATGGCAAAAGAGGCGGTTGCTTTAGCCAGTGCTTCTACTGAGATTAAAAATACAAATACCTTTTAGGATAACAAAGCAACAGAGCTCTAGCCCAGTCATTTTAGACTAGGCTATTAATTTATTTTACCAGAAGATTGGTATCAGAAAGCTAAATAGTGGATAGCTTTAGCCAAGTGAGAAAGGCGAAGCCAGCTTTAGCCTAGACACATTATTTGATACACATAGTAGTTTAGCTCAGTAAAATCACCAGGCTATTATTTTTTGAAAGGAATGTATGTATGAAATTATGGTTAATTGTTGGTGTTGATGACTTAGAAGGTTTAACTTTTGCATACTGTACTACAGTAGAAAAAGCAAAAAAGGCATTTAATTTAATTAATGAAAATGGATTTAATGATATTGAGATTGTTGAATCAGATATTGATTTAGATTGCATTAAATTTGATGGACAACGGATCAAACTATAGCTTTTAAAGGAGATAATTATGGATAACAGAATTACATACACAAATTGGGGAAAGACCTATGATTTAGATTTAGTTCGTGCAACTTATGCTAACAATGGTAATTTAGCTGTAATTGCATTTGTAGCAGGAACGCATGAGAGATATGGTGATATTACAGTAAACATAGAAGACCTGCCTAACCATTGGGCTTGCATTGATACAAACAACATGCAAGGTATTTTTGAGATCTTGCTCTCATCTGGTTTAGCCGAGAACACTGGTTATGCAATGGAGAGTGGTTACTGCAAATACCCTATCGCTAGTTTCGATTTAGTCAAGCTACCAGACTACGAAGAATATCTTAACAAAGCAGAATGTAAAGAGTAGAATTCACACCACATAATGATTAGGAGGTGATATGTTGAAATGAAAGATACAGCATTAGCAATGGCAAAGAGATTACTAATGGACAGTATTTGGAAAAGTGCTAATCTGGAAGGATTAGGAACTACTTATCAAAAAACAGAAGCTATCATTAGAAATGCACCAACAATAACTACTGCTAACGAAGTATTATTTGTTATCAATATGAAGTGTGCTTGGCAATTCTTATTTAATAATTTAGGACGTTACAATTCATTATCTTATTTGGAAGAGTTTAATAGTATTGTTGGTAATATGTTGTTCCGTAAAAGAGGTATCATACGGTTTTTAGGCATGCCACCAAAAGCACAATTATATTTCATTTTAAGTAAATTATACGAATTAAACGAAATCGAAGATCCAGAATTAAGAGCTTTAAAATATTTTTGTTTTATCACAAAAACACATTTATTTCTCGATGGTAATAAATGTGTTGCACAGTTGATGGCAAATAAAATATTAATTGAGAACGACATTGGTGTTTTCCAGATTAACATAGCAGATCAGGAAGATTTCAAAGCACTCTTAGCACAGTTTTATAAAAGCGGTAATGATACAGAAATTATTGAATTCATGAAGAAGAAATGTGTAAAGCACATAGCTGAAGAGTACGCTAATCTGAAGTAGCTTTAGCCAAGTGCTACTGCTTTAGCTCGGTGCTGTTCTTTAGATGATGTCTTCATTTAATCCGACACTACCACTTTAGCTCAGCAATTCCAACTAGGCTATTTTCTTTGTCCAAATTTAAAAAAGAGATTGCATACGAGGTAAAACATAATAAACTAAGATTAGTTACAGAATACGAATTTAATCGTATACTATAATTAAACTTTAATCATGACTACAATCGTAGACTATAGATACAATTCACATTAAAAGGAGAGATGAGCATGAAAATTAAGAAATTAATAAAGACGGCAGCATTAACAGTAGCAGCCTTGACAATGATAACTAGCTTTAGCCCAGCAACCAATTCCAATCCAGTTGCATCTAGCTTTAGCCCAGTTATCTCTGCACAGGCCAAAACAGCCCCACACCTTAACTACACTAAACTTTTTCTCCAATGCGGACAGAAAAAGAGATTAAAAGTCAAAGGCTACAGAGGTAAAGTCAGATTTAGCTCAGGTAGTAAGTTTATACAAGTTAATCCCGCAACAGGATCTGTCGTTGCTTCATCTGTTGGAAAAACTGTAGTAAAGGCTAAAGCTGGAAAGAAAATCTACAAGTGCGTTGTTACAGTTGTTCCTAAAAGAACTACAAAATACAAAGACGTTAAGATTACCTACAAATTGAAGAAGAGCAAAGGCAGAAGAAGAGCAAAAACAGTGGAAGTAGGTAAATACAACATTGTTGCAATTACAGTTAAAAACACTTCTAAAGAAACACCAGTCACTTTTAGTAATCTCTTAGAAGTATTCAATGGCAAGACTTACTTTGAATTTAAAAGTTCAACAACTACAGAGATTGCACCAAGAACAACAAAAACAATTCAATACACTTTAGACAAGGGCTATGCTACTACAAAAGGTCGTAGTTCTTTCATTGCTTTATATCACAGAAAACCTAGATTAGTTAAACTCTTGCACGACTTTAGCACAGGACATTATTCCTACTGGGAACAGCTAGACTTTAGCTCAGGAAGCGATGTATTGAGATGATTTAGCCAAGTCTCACCAAAACACCTGGGAGCCGCCCAACCAAGCCAACATTAATAAATTAAAATTTAAAGAAAGGAGATTACATTTACTATAAAACTTTAAACAGAGACCTCTTAGTGGTAGTATTAAAGCATACTATTTCTAGGAGATCTTTTTATTTTATGCTGTATACAGTAAATGTTAAATTATTAAGAATGATACAAAATTCAAGATGGATACCATCAGATGTTAACGCTTTAGAAAAGTTGTTAAACATTAAAATAGTCGGTATAAATGTAGATACTATTTTACCAACAATATTTTCCTGGTTTAACGAGATCAACTCTAAAATTAATCCTAAAATCAACTCTAAAAGCAATGTCCAACTTAGAAACAACACTGACTTTTTAATTCCGAATAATAAAGACATTATATTAATTCTTCGATGTTTGCTACAATATTATAAAACTTTGATTGAATGCTCAAACGAAATCATTAATATAAACGAAACTAAGAAAAACCCTAATTTAAAAGGTGTGACTGCTGACAACGAAATCAATAAAATTATTGTAAGTTTACAAAAGTATGAGGATATGTATTTTAATGATAATTTTAATGTAGACACAGAAGAGTTATTCAGAGCATTAGCCAAGTACTTACATCCGATATGCAATGAAGTATGGAAAATAAGTTTAAAGAATGAACTATCTCAAAGACAAATAAAAGAACTATACATACAATTTTTAAATTGTGGTATTTCACTTTATGATTTAATTAATTTAATTTCAGATACGATGTTTACATTATACAGTAGTAAGTGGGTTAACAATGTATTAAGTGATAAAAATTTAAATAAGTATACTATGTCACACTCTAAATTCAGAATAAATCAACCACAAAATATCATCATAAGTTTTTGCGATAATATAGTTAAATATGAAAATAGTTCACAAGATATTATTTCTTCCAGTCTGTTTAATACAAAAGATTTGGTTAGTGCTGATAAAGATGATAAAGCCTTCCACGATAGATCGTTTGGGTTTATGTACAACTTTAGCAAAGATATTATTCTAGGAATGAACATGGAAGACACATATTCTTATAATATAACTTTAAATAGCTACTTGGAAATTTTAAGTGCATTATTTCAAGGAATACCATTATGTTCTAATTTTTGTGTACCACAAGAAGATGCACCTGTATACGCTTTAGCAAAGGTGATACAAATGAGTAGCTTAGGGTTAAAACCAATTTATGATTTGGATGAATTAAAAAGTAAAACATTTACATATAATGAAATAGTTCTTAGTTCTACAGCAAAACCATATGGTATTTTTGTATTCAGAGATAAATTGTATGAAGTGCTGCCAGAAGTGTTTTCACTAGCTATTTCAATGCAGTTACCTTTATTTATTTGTAATCAGGATGGTAGTTTAGACCACATGCCTTGTAATAAAATCTCTGAAATAATTAATGATAGATTTAGACCTCTTGAGATTTAAAGCATTAATTACTTTAACCCAGTGAACAATTTATTAGTAAAAGTAAGTTATATATTTTCACGTAAAAGAAAATAAGATTTTATTATTAGATTACTGGTAAATTATTAGAAAGGTTTTAAGGTTTAAACTGTTATGAAAGCTTTATATGAAATAGAAAACAAAAAATTACAGTTTTTCTTAGGAGTAATCTTTAGCATAGTTATTCCAACAATTTGGGGAATGCTTGTGGTGCAATTTGTTATACGTGATGAATATTGTAAGCATACTACATTATTTTACTTTATTTCATTCCTGATTGTATTTATTGTGGCGGCTATATTAATGTCTTTACTTAGAAAAGGAACTGATAATTTGTATGCAAAGAAGAAAAAATTCTTTGATAAGAATGAAAAAGTGATATCTGCAATTTTAGTTTGTATTTATGTGCTGATTATGCTTTTTGCAGTGATATTTACTGCTAAATACACTAATTCTATTGCTGTCTGTATACTTTTCTATATCATTGCAGTACCACTTGGGTATTTGTATGGTGTGGGATGTGGTTGTATTAATCTTGCATTGGGCATAGAAAAGTATGTTCCTGAAGTCAATAATTAAGTAAGATAACTTCTTATTTTCTTTTACTGCTTTAGCAAAGATAGAACAAAGACAAGTTGTTATTCACATAAAATTATCAAATAAAAGCTAATCTGTAAAACCAGTATCAAATAGTTATCAATTATAAAAAGTTAGTGATTGAGAAAACAATCAATCACTAGGGTAGCGAGAGTCATGACTCGTTATCCTTTTTCAATCCAATTAGGATTGAGTTTTTCATAATTAATCGCAGTGGCAGAACTACTGCAACCTAGTTAAACTAGGTAATTACTTTCCTCGTAGGGTTAGTGAGTGCAAAAGCTTCTAACCCTTTAGCCCAGCCAGTTTGGGCTACTATTTTATCTTTTCAAAACAGAGGGCTAGAGTGTCATAGCCTAGCTCTCTTTAGCCCAGATCCCAAAGTCTGTGTATACACAATTTAAACATAAAACAGTAGACTAGAGTGTCATAGCCTAGTCTACTTTAGTCTAGAATTCTTCTAGACTTTTCGTGACGTAAGGATAGTGAGGGTCACAGCTCATTACCCTTTAACTCAGTTAATGGGTTAAATAAAGTTTTCATTTTTTCTTCCAGTGGGGAGTGATGTCAAAGTCATTCTCCACTTTAGGTAAGCTGGTCTTCCAGTAATCACAGACCGGCTTTAATTTTATGTTAATCTTTGACTTGTGGTAAATTGTTGTTTATTTTAAATTCGTAATTTCTCCTTTCGAAATAAAAAGCTACAAGTCAAAGATTAGCACAAAATTATGCTAACATCTATTCTAAACGGGAATTGTAAGTTTAATCTCTTACAGTTCCATTTTTATTTTACTGGGCTTTAGCTAAGAAAAGTCAGAAAGGAGAATCACAATGTTAATAAAATGAAAGAATTATCAACGGGAGCATCGTGTAATAGAGATGCAGAAAAATTAGTGAATGCAATTGAAAAGGCTTTAGCCAAGAAAGAGAAAATCATTATTGATTTCGAAGGGATTGAAAGGTATGCTACACTATTTTTTAACTTTAGTTTATTACCTTATGCTAGACAATTTGGTAAACAGAAGTATGATGAAACATTTACTATAATAAATCTTAGTGATTTTGGAAAAGAAGTCTACTCTTGGTTCTATGAAGATGCAGTAGAACATCCTATTAAATACACAGCTGAACAGGAAAAGTTAATAGTGAAAATAGTCGATGAAATTAGTGAATTAGATTAACAAAACAAGAAAGGAAAATTAGAACAATGAAAGTAAAAGATGTTATTAAAAGATTAGAGAAATACAACCCAGAAGCAGTACTTAGACTTGGTGGTTCAAAAGGCGAAGAAGTCTTGTTTACCTGTGCTTTAGCCAAGGACGACAAAAACGTTTGGTTAGAATCTGCATCAATGTGTGACCTTAACGAAGAAATCGCAACACGCTTCCAACAGGTAAAAAATGGTGAAATCACAGAAAGAGAAAATTATCGTAATCTCATTGAACTCGGAATTTCTGCAGAAGATGTAAAAAGAGTAATGGGGGAAGACGTTTACTGTGAAATGATGATGACATGCGTTGGTGGTGGTCTTGCTAAAGAAATGGGACGAGAAGATCTTTTTGATTGTACACAGAAAATGAATTTATTCTAAAAATAAATTCCAAACATCGAAGACATTTGTGCTTTAGCCAAGATGACTTCTGCAAGGCTTTAGCACAGATGTCTTCAACAAGTGCTTTAGCACAGAGACTGCGTAAGCCATTGCGAGCTGGCCAGCACCCGAAGGGCGTACTGCGCGAGCCTGTAACTGAGGTGCGAAGTGCCGAAGGCAGCAGCAATCATTCCCAAACATTAAGCAAAGGAGAATTAAAATTAAACAATGCTTTTAGCAAAGAAATTAAAGATAGAGGTGACAGAGGAACAGTGCTGCTATTTTAGCCACATGAGCTATGCAGCCAGTAAACTCTGGAACCTTTGCAATTACGAAAAATACAACTGGAAAGAACTTGGTTTAGAAGAGTTTCCTAATTGGTATTACCAAAAGAAGAAATGGAAAAATAATTTCTGGTACAAGTTATTACCATCACAAACCGCACAAGAAGTTTGTAAAGTTTTGGATAAATCTTGGAAGTCCTATAATACTTTAACAAAGAAAAAGAGAATTAAAAATCGTAAACCTCCCAGCAATAAGAAAACACCAATGCCAATTACATACATGCAAAATGGCATGAAGCACAATGGTGATACAGTAAGGTTAAGTCTTCCAATTACACTTAAACAAATGGTTAAAGAGTCCAATGACATTGATAAGAATTTTATTTATCTGCAGCACAAAGTCTTTAGCCAAGTCGGTAACATCAAACAGTTAATGATCTTCCCACCACAAAATGGCAGATGCGATGTCGTGCTGAATTACGAGATTGAAGAACCTAAATTATTTCCAGACAATGGTAAATACTTAGCTATCGATCTTGGTATTCACAATTTAGCTACATGCTATGATTCTGCTAATTCTAAAACATTCATTGTTGGGCGTGAGTACTTAGCCATCAATCATTATTTCCACAAAGAGATAGCAAAGGCACAATCTGCTTTAGCCAAGAAATCTATTTCGCAAGATTACATTCTTGATGGCAGGGGCGTATCTTTAGATCAAGGGAGCGCAGCGACTGTCAGTGCCGAATCAAGATTATCTTCAGATCACGTAAGTGTTTTAGCCAAGCAACCTCAATACACTTCTAAACGTCTAAAGAATCTCTATAAAAAGAGAAATAATTCTATTCAAGATTATCTTCATAAACTTACCAAATTTATAACAAACTATTGTGTTAAAAATGAAATTAATACTGTAATAATTGGAGACCTTACTGGTATTAAAAATCGTATAACAAATAGAGATAAAAAGTATAACCAAAAACTGCATGAACTTCCATACGAAAAGATTAGGATTTTACTAGAGTACAAGCTTGCATGTAAAGGTATTAATTTTGTTTTACAAAATGAGTGTTACACAAGTCAGTGTGCACCAAATACACCTAGTGTTGAAAGGAAGTATGCTAATAAATTAAACAGAGTACAAAGAGGTCTTTATGTTTCCGAAGGAAACATTTACAACGCGGATGCCGTAGGAGCTTACAACATTTTAAGGAAATACTGTGATGAACATGGAATCAAGAAAACTTTCTCAATTAAAGGGCTTACCTCTGTAAAAGTATTTAAGATAAAGAGATAAGTTGTGTAAAGCATTGAAAAGAAATGATAAGTTGTGTAAAGCACTGTCAAGAAATGATAAGTTGTGTAAAGCATTGAAAAGAAATGATAAGTTGTGTAAAACACTGATAAGAAATGAAAAGTTGTATAAAGCACTGAAAACAACAATGCATTCTAGCGGCGTCTCAACTTAACCAAGACTACAAACAGTATCACAATACGGTGTCTCAACTTTAGCCAAGATCCCAAGCAGTAGCACAATCCAATGGTGTCTCAACTTTAGCCAAGACCCTAAACAACAATCCAATAAAAGTAGCTGTGTAGTTTGAATTAAATTAGTCAAGAAATGGAATATGGAACAATATGATTTAATTCTTACAGCAGTATTGGTAATCTGGAATTACCACTAAACGAAGTTTTAATTAGAAAATCCTAGGTAATAATTAAAGCATTCCAGCTAAGTTAGTAAGTTGTTTTCAATTAGACAACTAGAATACAATTTAAAATCATTTTTGAAAACCCAATAATAAAAGAATTGAAAATATAATAAAATACTGAAAAGAAGTTCGGTAGAGAGTTTTCCATCTGTGTGTCTAAATTAAAGTAGAAACTCTCTATTAAGATTTCTTTAGCCAAGTGAACTAAAGGTACGGTGAAAGTGCAGTTTGCCCAATAGCCGGCGAAGTTGGGAAATTAGTAATCGTATTGCTTGGTTTGGTTAGAAAGGTCAGTAGTAATAGGCACGTAGTAAAGCGGATGAAAGTACTTTAGCTACCAGAACAATGGCAGAAGAGAAACACCAATAGAAACGTGTTTGGAAACGTAAGACCGTGGGAAAGTCAAAGTTTTACTTTGATGAAAATGGTAGTAAAGTAAATTCCGCTAAGAAATTCCAATCAGTAACGTTAGGTGACGGAGAAGTACATCGAGCAGGTCGGTGTCCGTTGAGGAAAACCTAATAAGGGAAATAAAAGTGCAAGAAGAGTAGGTTGAATTCTTCTAATCATCAGTAAACCTTTGAAAGAGTTTAAAAGGGCACGACTTTTAAACTCAAAGTTACCTAGACAATTAAGTTTGAGGTATCTTCTGTAATCGTTAGCAAATTTAAGAAATTTACCAGTAGCCAGACTAAATTTCTTAATGCTTTGTAACTGTGTAATTACATGCTAACGACAACTCTTGGTGACAAATCATTGCAAGACTTTAGCCAAGAGTTCTTCAAAAGCTACAACCTAGAGTGTCAGTTGTGGTGCACAACATCTCACACTTTAGGTTCAGAGCTACAGGGTGATTTTACTTTCGAGTCACACCTGTTTTGTTCCCAAAGGGAGTAATGTACCCTTTCAGCATTACTCCAAAGCAACAAAACCTTAGCCCAGTCCTTCACCATCGGAGGATTGGGCTTTTTGCATTTCTAGAGGACTGCTCTGCAAAGCAGAACTTTAGGCGGTAGTGTCTTTAGATCAAATGAGTGCAGCGACTGATAAGTGCGAATTAAGATTATCTTAAGATCCTGAAAGGCTTTAGCCCAGTACTGCCAAACACACCTCAACGCAGCCCAAATGCAAACCAAAAGCATTCAAAAATATAACTATAAAATAAAAAACAAATTTAGGAGGCAAACATGAAAAATTTAAACAACAAAAGTAAAAGAGAAATCAAAAAACTTTCAAAAATGGTGGATGCCATCGAAGCTCTTGATGAAAAAATGCAGGCACTTAGTGACGATGAGTTACGTGCCAAAACACGGGAATTCAAAGACCGCTTAATAGCAGGAGAAACCCTCGATGATCTTTTAGTAGAAGTTTTCGCTGTAGTTAGAGAAGCAGCCGACAGAGTTCTTCACATGAAACCTTATCGTGTACAGTTAATGGGCGGTATTGTTTTACATCAGGGACGCATTGCAGAAATGAAAACAGGTGAAGGTAAAACTTTAGTTTCCACCTTACCTGCTTACTTAAATGCACTTGAAGGAAAAGGTGTTCACATCGTTACAGTTAATGACTATTTGGCAGAGCGAGATGCCAACTGGATGGGACAGGTACACCGTTTTCTTGGTCTCAGTGTTGGTGTCATTTTAAATGAATACAACAACGCAGACCGAAAAGCAGCATACAACTGCGACATTACTTACATCACTAACAATGAATTAGGATTTGATTACCTTAGAGATAACATGGTAATGTACAAGAAGGATTTAGTCCAGAGAGGTTTACACTATGCAATTGTGGATGAGGTAGACTCCGTATTAATCGATGAAGCCAGAACACCTCTTATTATTTCTGGACAGGGAACCAAATCGACTGATCTCTACAAGGCTTGTGACGTTTTAGCCCAGGACATGGAGAGAGGAACTTCTGATGGCGAACTTTCTAAGATTGATGCCATCATGGGAGTTGACATTGAAGAGGATGGTGATTTCCTTGTTAATGAAAAGGATAAGCAGGTAATGCTTACAGCAGAAGGTGTTAAAAAGGTAGAAGAGTTCTTCCACATTAAAAATCTTGCTAATCCGAAGAACTTAGAAATTCAGCACAATGTAATCTTAGCATTACGTGCACACAATTTAATGTTCAAAGACAAAGACTACGTTGTGAAAGACGGTGAAGTTTTAATCGTTGATGAATTTACTGGTCGTATTATGCCAGGACGTCGTTACTCCGATGGACTTCATCAGGCAATCGAAGCAAAGGAACACGTTGAGATTAAAGACGAGTCAAGAACTTTAGCCACGATCACCTTCCAGAACTTCTTTAACAAGTACGACAAGAAAGCCGGTATGACAGGTACAGCAAAGACCGAAGAGAAAGAGTTCATCAATATTTATGGAATGGATGTTGTAGAAATTCCTACCAACAAACCAGTGGCAAGAATTGACCACGAGGATTCAGTCTATTTAACCAAGAAAGAAAAATTAAATGCTGTAGTAGAAGAGATCGAAAAGACACACAAGACTGGACAGCCTGTACTGGTAGGTACAGTTAACATTGCTGTTTCAGAAGAGCTTAGTTCTCTTTTAGCCAAGAAAGAAATCAAACACAGTGTACTCAATGCTAAGTTCCACAAATTCGAAGCAGAGATTATTTCTCATGCTGGAGAAAAGGGAGCAGTAACTATTGCTACCAACATGGCTGGTCGTGGTACTGATATTAAGCTTGGAGAAGGAGTTACTGAATTAGGTGGTTTGAAGATTATCGGTACAGAACGCCATGAAAGTAGACGTATTGACAATCAGTTACGTGGTCGTGCAGGTCGTCAGGGTGACCCAGGTGAATCCAAGTTTTATCTGTCTCTCGAAGACGATTTAATGAGACTCTTTGGTTCCGAAAAGATGATGAAAGTCTACAAAGCACTCAAAGTTCCAGAAGGACATGAAATTCAGGATAAGTCTGTATCAAAACAGATTGAAAAGGCACAGAAGAGAATTGAGAGCAATAACTTTGGAATCAGACGTAACTTACTTGATTACGACAAGGTAAACAATGAACAGCGAGAAGAGATTTACAAAGAAAGACGAAGAGTTCTTGATGGCGAAAGCATGCGAGACGTTATCTACAAAATGATTAATGATGTTGTTAAGGATGACGTGGAAATGGTTGCAGGTATTAAACCTTTAGCCCAGCTTGACTTAAACCAGCTTAATCTTACACTTCGTAGTGAGATTCCTTTAGTCAAGATTACTCTCTCCGACGAGGAGAAGAAAAAGAACGACAAGAGAGCATTCATTGAGAGACTTCAGAAAGAAGCCTTAGAAGTCTACCACAAGAAAGAGAAAGAGTTCAATGAATTCACAAAGGTAAATCGTCCAGATGATGTAGAACTTGGGGAAGAAGACGCAGCTCTTTACAATGATGGAATCAGAGAAGTTGAAAGAGTTATTCTTCTTAAAGTAATCGACAGCAAATGGATGAATCACATCGACAACATGGAGCAGCTTAGAGAAAGCATTGGACTTCAGGCATACGCACAGAAAGACCCAGTAGTTCAGTACAAGTTCATTGGATACAATATGTTCAAAGAGATGGCAAAGAATGTTCGACATGAAACTATCAATGCCATGATGCATGTACAGATTGAAAGAAAAGAAGAAACAAAGCCACAGATGGTGACACAGGCACCAACAAGTGAACGACTGATTCAGCATGGCCCTTACAAGAGAGCTACACCTAAGATTGGTCGTAATGACAAGTGCCCTTGCGGTAGTGGTAAGAAATACAAAAACTGTTGTGGAAGAGCAGCAAGCTAATGGTAGAAGCGAAGCAAGCTTTAGCCACGTAAAATAAACACAGAGTCCAGAAGTACATTAAGCTACTGATAGAAGTACATTAGGCCACAAGAAATCCGGAGACTTTAGCCCAGCACTTTAGATCAAGGGAATTAAGGTCTCCGGATTTTTGCATTTCTGTTTTGATTGGAACAAGTTCGAAATCATGACAAGAGATGAGGATCTTGTGATTTAGCCAAGTGACTGCTTTAATTCAGGATATTCTGAAATGTACTTCATGAAATGAGAACTAAAATGGAAGTAACAATAGATATCTTTAGATCACGAAAGCGAAACGAGTATTACGAATTTTAGTTTTTAGCCAAGCAGATTAAAGTATTATATTTTAGTTCAGTAATGTGTATACTTTAAGTAGGAGGTGTTATGATGATAAATCTATTTATATTATTACTCCAATTACAGTTGATGATACAAGTGAGTATATTTCTGATTAAACTTATTTGTTTCATCAAATAAATTTTTAAAAAAAATGCAGAAGTGTATAAACAATTAGCAAAATAGAAAAGATAGATTTATTTTAACCAGAACTCAGAAGTATCAAAGCTTCCGGGTTCTTTTGCTATTTTGCTTTATCCAAGGTCTTTTGTAAAGTCTAGCTTTAGCCAAGACCATACTATCTCTAGCTTTAGCCCAGTGAGACAATCGGCGTCAGCCCCTAAAGCGAGCGTAGCGAGCAAGCCGTCGACTGGAGGCGCGAAGCGCCGGAAGGAGACATAACCCATCTTTAGATCCCGAAGGGTATCCCATTCATTCTCACTTTTCCTAAACATCATCTGTATTAATAATAATTAATCACAAAGGAGGTATTTTAATGATTCAATACTTTTTAATGCACAAAGATCAAGAATGTGGAACACTTATACTTGATGAAAAATTTGGAAGAATTTTAGAGTATCATGATAATAGAAATGGTATATCACCATACTTAGGCACTGCAGATATTGAAAAGATTCGGCAATGGTGGGAATTAAGAGCAATACCGAATTTCCACCTTAATAAACAAACTACTGATTGTAATAATACTAAAGTTTATTTAGCAAAGAATCTCGGACTTAGTATTACAGATACATATTGGATTAAGCCGGTAGAAGTTAATTTATCATTCGATGATGTGAAACTCACAAATAGTAAATCTCCATTTGATCCAAACGCTTCACTTGGTGGACAGATGGAGAAGCATTGGGATTTAACCAAGAAAACCCCCACATTAGTGAAAAAGAGTAGTAATTACTTAGGTCAGCAATGTATTAATGAAGTTTTCGCAACAATGCTGCATGAACGTCAGGGCACCACTATACCTTTTGTAAGATACACAATAAGTAGTGTTGATCGCACACAACGCAAGTGCTCTAGCCAAGAATGCAAGTGCAACGCTTTCACATCCGAACACATAGAATTTGTATCTGCACACGAGGTTCTAGAAAGTCAAAAAACAAGAAATGAGCAGTCATTATATGATAAATTTATTAGTATTTGTGAGAGTAATAATATTGATGTCAGAGATTTTATTGATTATCAGATTATGACTGATTTTATCATTAATAATACAGATAGGCATTTTCTTAATTTCGGAGTGCTAAGAGATACAAGTACAATGAAGTTAATTGGTCCAGCGCCTATCTTTGATTCTGGAAATAGTATGTTTTTCAACGACGACAGAAAAATAGTACATACAAGAGTTTCAATATTGAAACAACAGATTTCTGGTTTTTACAAGACAGAAGAAAAAATTCTTAAAAAAGTTAAAAATCATAATTTAGTAAATGCTGACTTACTTCCAACACCATCAGAAGTAAAAGAGTTCTATAGCAATACCGGAATACCAGAAGAGAAGTCTAGTGTTATTAGTAAGAACTATGAAATTAAATTACAATTGTTTTCAGAATTCCAAAAAGGGAAAACAATATCGTTGTATAAAGAGAGAAGAAAATAATTAATAATAATCAGAATCCAGAAGTATCAGAGCTTTTGGATTCTTTTTGGTTAAAGCAGATAAGAATTAGAGATAACTATAGTATTAAGGCGATTCTAAAACACCAGTATTAATTCAATAACCAACAATAACTTATCTGCTTTAACCAAGCATACTAAAATGAAGTAAAATCAATAGGAGGTTTTGTTATGTTAAAGATTTGGTACAGAAGTGGTAACATTAAAGCTTTAGCCAAGTACCCAATTCATTAAAGCTTTAGCCAAGATTTTAAATCTTTAGCTATACAAAAAAGCTCATTCTTAGACGATTGTAAAACCAAGTTCATAGAGTTGTAAATTATAAAAATTTAGAATTACAGGTAAACAAAAACTTGTAATTCATTGGCTACCTTCTTTAGTAAAACTAAAAGATTTTTAGAATTCAGTAGTGTCAAAGCTACTGAATTCTTTTGGCTAATCCACTTTAGCTTGGAACAAGTTCGAAATTACGAAAGAAATGAGAAGCTTGTGATTTAGCCAAGAGACATTAGGAAATTCTTTAACCGCACAAATCTCAAAATACAAATCTTGACCGCTTTAGCCAAGTGTGTTACGCTACAAATAGTTAATTACGAAATGAATTCAGTGTTAAGAGGATTCTGTTTTAAAGTGATTGACGAGGATAGAGTGGTTAGTGCACAGTACGCACTAAAAGAAAACTGGGAGTTGTAGTCTCCCGGTTTTTCTATGCAAATCTCTAAAAAATTATCTGTGAAAGATACGTAATTCCAACATCCTTCAGTCTTCTGTGACCTCTTGAAAACCAAATAGGTATGTCAGAAATGGAAGCGTACCAAAAAGAGAGTAACACATTTGTCAGATTGTGTTGAAAGATTTGTACGGTTAAAGAATTTCCTAATGTTGACTAACAACGATAAGTGTGCTACACTAAGGATAGCTTAAGCGAAACCTTGGCTAAAGTGGAATCATTTAAGCTTGAAAGTAATCATAGCCATTTGGCAAACGAAAACCCGGAAGTCAGCACACTTCCGGGTTTTCTAGCTTTTTAAAGAAAAAGCTTAAACTACGTTATTTTCTTCCGTCTAGCCATTTACATATGTAATGTACAGCTATTCCAGACAGAATGGTTTTTACGAAAGTAATCATTTCTGCCATTTGGTTCACCTCCCATCTGCGGAAGGTTTCACGCAATTTTAGTATAGCACATTTGTCGTATTGTGTCGAGAAGATTAGAGTCTCTAAGTGTCATAACTTCCGGATTCTTTTGGTTAAAACTAAGGGAGCGAGTATAGTTTTAACCACAAAAGAAGACTATCTAAAAATGGTCTTCTTAAGATTATCGTATTACGATAACGACAACAATGTATTCTTTTTCGGTGCAATCAGTTTTGTGACAATGTTTGCACCCGTTTTAAACAACTTAAACATAAAACTCGGTGCAAGCAGTTTTGTGATAATGCTTGCACCGTTTTAAACAATTTAAGTGTAAAACTCGCTCCCTTCTTTTAAAATTGTAATCGAGAACATAAGAGTTTTTCGACATTCGATGACTCTAATGGATAGTAGATTTACAATAGAGTAAAAGCTGTAGTTGGTAACTAAGACGACGTTGACAAATTCTTTCTCTTAGGAAGTTTAAGGGTCAGAGCTTAGAGATTCTTTTGGTTAATCATTGTTAAAGTGCTTTAACCTAGTACTATTAAAGTGCTAGAACTGAGATGGAAGTACTGTTAGAGGTGAACCAAGGCCTTAGCCAAGAACAGTAGACAGTAACTTGACTGCTTTAACCAAGTGTGCTGCACTAAGGACAGTTTAAAGATCCGATTTAGCCAAGGTTCTTTTAAACTGAGAGAACTGTAACTGTGATGACATTTTCTCATCACAAAAGAAAACCCAGGATGGTGGTGTCTCCTGGGTTTTTGATTTTAAAAAAGAAAATCTAACCTTGATGCCATTTCTGTAATGCTGTATGAATTAAACACAGTAACAATAAAAACTGTAACTGCGTCTGGCATTAGGTTCATCTTCTTTTAATCTTCTGTGCCTCATGAAAACCAAAAAGATGTAGCACATTTGGTTAAGACAGTCAAGACATGATAAGCTTTAGCCAAAAACAAGTCCGAAATTATGATAAGGACGAGGTACTTGTGATTTAGCTAAGAACTTTATTTTAATAGAATGCAGATATTGCAATGTATAGTTTTGAGGAATATAAAAATGAACTTTTACAAAATCATGAATTAAAAAAAGGAGTGGGATGATTTAGATCCTGAATTTAATGAAATACGTAGAATTATGAAAGCAAAGGATTTAGCCCAGTCAAGTCTACCAAAAACATTGACTTGAAAATAAATTAAACTTTTGAATTTGCACTAAAAGAAAAAAGTAGGGATTGCCGTCGCAATCCCTGTGGAGACCCTTCCTCTGTAAGTAAAGGTTAGTAGGCAAAGGGAGCTTGTCTTACTTTTTTGCGTTGCGTAAAACGCTACTTGTAGAGCTTGCTATTTGCAAACTATTGCATTACCACAATTGAGGAAATCAAAAATTAACTAGTATTAATTTGACTCCAGAACAGAATCAGAGAATTTCACTCTATTAGCGACTCGGCTCTGGAAGGTCTAGGTATCATTTTAAGGATTGTTTTTAAAACCATGATACCGCCTCCCTTCCGCACACCGTAGTGTACTAAGCAAGGTTTTTAGCGAATCTTACCTTGTTATAGTATAACAAATTTTCTTAATAGAGTCAAGATTCAATCTAGAGTGATTGAAAATTTCTTTTAGTGTAAATTCAAGAGTTTAATTTAAAGAATATTTTAATCAGTAGTTAACGATTTAGTCCAGACAAGTAAGACTGCCAAGACAAGGCAAGCATAGCCCTTAGCAGCAGCACTTTAGCCAAGAACAAAAGGGCAGTCAAGGCGGAGCAGAACCGAGATGGAAGTACTGATAAGTACGAATCTAGGTTTTTAACCCAGAACTCTATTTTAATAGGAAGTAATCCACACTTTACCGTACTGATTAAGTGTGTTAAAATGGAAATTGTAAAACCCACTTTTAAAGAGAGGTAATTATAAAATTTAAAATCAAGGAGGAGAAGAGATGCTCCTTCATCTATCAAAAAGAAAGAGGTGTTTAAAATGAAAAAAACAAGAAAGAAAGGTATTAGAAGTTTAGCTTTACTGTTAGCTTTGATTTTAGCTATTGGCTTTAGCCCAGTAACTAACGTGGAGGCTAAAGCTGCTCCTAGGTTAAATTACAAGAAGGTAACTTTAGTCCAGGGAAAGAAAAAGAGACTTAAAGTTAGAAATCTTAGTAGAAGAAGGAAAGTAAAATGGTATTCTACTAAGAAGTCAGTAGCTACAGTTAACCGAAAAGGTGTTGTAAAAGCCAAGAGAAAAGGTAAAGCTTACATCGTAGCCAAAATAGGTAGAAAAAAGTACCGTTGTAAAGTAATCGTTAAGAAAAAGGTTAGAAGGAAGAAGAAATCCAACAAGAAAATAAAAATCAACAAGAGTACAAAGAGACAGCTTCCATACGATACAGATTCTGTTCATTTTAGATTTAAAGACACAACTACTCTTAATTCTGTAGTCGATTTATTTGAACATTTTACAAATTGTGGAGATTCTTATGTAAAAACTTCTAACGTAGTACGAGCTAAATATTATAGATGGTATTCATCAAACACAAGTGTTTTAAAGATTAATAGATATGGAATAGGTACTGCTAAAGCTGTCGGAAAATCAACAGTATACTGTAAATACATGACAAGTACAGGAAAGTGGAAAAAGACTGAAACAGCAGTAGTTAAAGTTGTTGATGGTGGTAATGTTGATTTTTCTTATTCTCTTGGTTTAGAAGAGTCGCCATTTAATCAGAAAACTTACAAAGTGTGGGATTTCTACAAGCACGATACATACGATGAATCTTTACCTAAGTTTAACACAATAACTTTGAAGATTCAGAATAATTCTTCTAAAGCTATTACCATTCGAGGTGTAGGTGTTGATACATCTACATCACAGCCAACTTCTATTGATTTTAACACTAGCGATAAAGTTAAAGCTGTAATACCGGCTTATTGTACTAAAGAAATCAAGTATTTTTCTTATTCGGCTTTTGGTAGTTTAGATACTTTGATTTATCGCAATTATATTATAGACAAAGAAGTACTTTCAGATCTTGTTATTGGTTATAATTATAACGGTTTGGAACTTCATGCTAAAAATACGTTCAAATCATCAAATTGGAAATACTATTAAACACATAAGAACCCAGAGTATAAAAGCCCTGGGTTCTTTTCGTTTTTACAAATCACTTTTATTTTAAAATAAAGGTCACTTTAGCCAAGTCAATTCACGTCAGTTGATTTAGCCAAGGTAATCACAGAACAAAAGTCTAGGGTTTCAAAGCTCTAGACTTTTTTAATTGCTCAGTACTTTAGCCAAGAAAAGCAATTTTAGCAAAAGAGCTATTTAGCTTAGTAAAACTAAAATACTAAAACACGCAATTAAGAAAGGGGTGTTGCCTATCAACACGAGACCTCCTCCATTTTCTAAAAATCCTATCCAAAATATGAATGAGAGGAGAGAAAAGAAAATGGTTAGGAAAATAATTAACAAGGCAATTTCTGCCGTAACTACTACGCTGTTGGCTTTTACAACTTTAGCCTCAGCTATCCCAGTAACTACCTACGCAGCTGCAGCAAAAGATTCAATTCAGAAAAGTACAACTAAAATCACAAGTAAAAATAAAGATAAAGCTGCTGGTTATGGTACTTTTGATTTTGAAGCAGATTCCAGTGGATACACTTTTAGTCATTCGTCCAATTTGAAAAAAGCAGTAAAAACTGGGCCTAATAAAGATTGGATTTGGGAAGATAGAGATCAAGGCTCTGCAGATGACAAGCTTAAAAAGCTTATTGGAAACGCATACATAGCAAAACTTAACCCAGATAAAAGTTTTTGGGTAGAATACAGTAATGTAAAAAAAGTTGATGATGAAGGTAATCAGCTTGGTAACTATGATGTAAAAGTTGTCTTTGATAATGCAGGCGGTTCTATTAGCGGAGCAGAAGGACATGACATTGCTATCTTTGATGGACAATTGGGTGCTGTAAGATTCAGAGGTTACAAACACATTCGGTGCACAATCTATGTTTACAAACATGGAACAAAAACTTTGATTTCTGGTGCAGACGATAAGCTTCATTTCAGATTTCTTGATATCGATTGTAACCAGGCTGTAGAAAGTATGTGTCCTGGAAGAACTGATTGGTACATGATGGGTTCTAAAGTTTCATGGTCAGGTGAACCAAGGTGCACTAAAATTGGTGCAGAACAGGGAAATACTGTAACTTATAATGGTGATACCAATACTCCAGATAGTGGAATTTTATCACCACATGGTGCAACAGCATCGAAATCTGAAAAAGATGCTTACAGAACAGCATGCCGTTACACTTGGTCTGTAGGTTTTACACCTATTGCAAGTTCTCCTTTTACTTACAGAGTAAGATACTTCTCTGGTGGTGTTGAGAATATTGGAACGCAGACTAATGGAGCTTTCTTTAGTTTTGATGGAGGATTAACACTTCCACCAATACCAGATGAAGCTGAATTAAGCATTGATAAAGTTTCAGACAAGTACGTTCACAAAGTAGGAGACTCTTGGGATTACACTATCAAAGTCAAAAATGTGACTGACGAATCTCAGGCTGTAACAGCAGAAAATGTTGTTGTCACAGATACAATTCCTTCTGTATTAAAAGTTAATTCTGTTACAACTTCAAAAGGTACAGCAAGCCACAAAGGCAATGCCGTTACAGTCAATGTGGGAGATTTAGCCCAGAACGCTACCGCAACGGTAAAAGTTAACGTCACAGCTTTAGAAACCTCCAATGGTACACGACCATACAACACAGCTAAAGCAGTTGCTAAAAATGGAAGTGTTGATGGGGGATGGCATGACGACGATGGTAACTACATTAATTCCGCTAATGTCCAGGTAGACAAAGTGGTAGACAAGTATGAGTACGCAGTAGGAGACAAAGCTAACTTTACTGTTAAGGTAAAGAACACCAAAGGAATCGCTACTAATGTAACAGTGGCAGACACACTTCCTTCGGGAATGAAGTTAGACTACGACTCCGTCAAAATCAGTGGAGTACCTGCTAACGTCTCTGTACCAGTAGCACCTAAAGATGTTACCAACCAGCTTAACAAAACTCTCTTTGAGAAATCAGAGACCAAAACTATCACAGCTACCAAATCCAAGAGTGGTGATAACGGATGGGCTTACAAGATTAATTACTTGCCAGCCAACGCAACTGCTACCATTACATTCTCTGCCACAGCCGCAGAAGCAGGAAATGGTAAGGAACAGCAGAATGTAGTTACAGCTACAGGCGATAACTTTAGCAAAGCTGAAGACGATGCAGAGTACTATGTGAACACACCTAAGCTCTCACTCAGCAAAAAGTATGTTAACCCATACAAAGACGAGAAGAAAGACAATCGTTGTGATAACGAGTTCAGAGTCTTTGAGAAGGAAACTGGTTACGAAAAGGTTCAGTACGAAGTTTTAGCCAAGAACACTGCTCCAGCAGGAACAGTTGCTAAAGACGTAGTAGTAGAAGATGTAACACTCCCAGAAGGTCTCGCACTCAACTACGATTCTATTGAAATCTCAGAAGTGAGCGACAGCGGAACTAAAACCTTTAGCAAAGCCAGTGGTGGAAATGGAAACACAATTAAGTACCACGTAGCAGGCACAGCAGATGTTACTAACAAACTCAACCCAGAACACTACAACGAGACACAGGATAAAACACCTGTAATCACAGTAGAAAAGAAGGGTAATGGTTTTGTAGTCAAAGATAGTCTCATGGCAGGCGGAGCAAGCCTCAAGATTAGCTACAATGCAAACGCACTTGAGAATGACAAAGTAGATGTTAATGGTTCTGAGATTAGAAACGAAGCCACAGCAACCGCAAGCAATTTAGCCAAGGTTGATGGCAAAGTTCCAACCATCAAGGCCGACACTACTGTCTACATTAACTCCCCACGTCTTAAGATCGAAAAGAAAGCAGACTCTGGAGATTACGAAGTTGGTGACAACGTTAGCTACACAATTAATGTAGTAAACACACACAAGGGAACAATCGCACGTAACCTTGTTTACACAGATGAACTTAAGACAAAAGGCGTACAGATCCTCACAGGTACAATCGCACTGTATGATACAGAAGGCTATGAGCTTCGTGAAGGCGGTACTTTAGCCGGGGAAGTTGACTACAAGAAACAGGCAAAGACAGATGGCTTTACTCTTACTACTCGTAAACATTTAGTAGTGGATGGCAATTACGATAAGTACGATTTAGCCCAGGGAAAGAACCCTGAGACTCAGAATGCTTGGAACCCGTCTTATGTCAACACAAAGAAAGAAACTCTCATGTCAATCAAGTACGACATGAAGATTACTGACAAAGCTCTTGCAGGCAAGGAAATTCTGAATGTGGCAACAGCAGTTTCAGACGAAGCCCTCAAGGTAACTACAGACGAGACCGTTAAACCAAAAGGTCCAGAACCTACTCCAGAGAAGTCCGTTGATAGAACTAATCCAGCAGTAGGAGAAGATGTGACCTTCACACTTCGCTTTACAAACAACAATGCAGGAACAGTCGCAAAAGACGTTAAGATCAAAGACTTCATGAACGAGTCCAACATGGTTAAGATTCGTGAAGACAGTCTTAAGGTAACTCTTGACAACAAGGACATTACAAAAGAGTGTAAGATTACTTACAACGACAGTAAAGATGGATTCGAGATCGAGACCGGTAAAGATTTAGCCCAGTCACAGGCAATCGTAGTTAGCTACAAGGCAGAAGTACTTCTCGCAGCAGCCGGAAAGGATTTAGTTAACACAACAGGAGTTAACTGCACAAACAATCCTGAGTGGAAGTATGCGGAAACACCTTTTAACCCAGTAGACCCAACACCTGACTTAAAGATCGAGAAGAAGTCCGACAAGACAAACTACTCTGTAGGAGACAAAGGTCACTACACTGTTAAAGTTACACAGACAGCCGACAACGCTACTGCACGTAACGTAGTAATCGAAGATGCCTTCGACAATGAGAAAGCTATTCTTGACACCAAGACAATTAAGCTTACAGACAGCAAAGGCAAAGACATTACTAAAGAAGTCTCTATTGCTGGAACTCCATCTGGCTACAAGATCGAGACCGGTAAGAATTTAGCCCAGAACGAATTCTTCACAGTAACCTACGATGTTCTGTTCACTGATCAGACCCTCGGTGGTGAAGAAGTAACCAACGTGGCTAAGACACATGCCGACAATGTCCCAGAAAAGACAACAACTGTAACCGTTAAGATTGAGAAGCCAGAACTGGAAGTTACAAAGACTTCTGACAAAAAGGTTTATTCCTATGAAGACACAGCACACTACACCGTTAAGACCGAAGAAGTCAAAGAGAACGCTACAGCGTACAACGTTGTAATCGATGACCAGTTACAGGTTAGCGGGGCTAAAGTTTTAGCCGAGACCATCAAGATTAGTGATAAGGACGGCAAAGACTTTACAGACAAGTGTGAGATCGAGTGCAAAGGAACTGGTTACACAATCAAGACTAAGAGAGATTTAACCAAGGGAGAAACCTTCACAGTTAACTATGATGTAGTATTCGAAGATAGATCTCTCATTGACAACTACGTACCTAACGTAGTTAAAGTAACTGCTGACAACGCCTCCGCACAAACAGAGAACGAAGTCACACCTAAGACAGTTAAGACAGAAGACGGTGCTGAGTACCAGATTCTGAAATCCTGCCAGCCAGCTAGTGGTAGTGTTGTAAATGTTGGTGACGAGATTGAGTACACCATTACAGTTAACAACACAGGCAAGAAAGATCTTAAGGATGTTAAGATTAAGGATGCTATTCCTACTCACACACAGTATGTAAGTGGTGGCACTTTAACCAAGGCAGACGACAAAGACACTGTAGTCTTCAAGGTAGACGAAATCAAAGCTGGTGCTAAGGCAGACGTTACCTTCAAAGTAAAGGTAATTGATGAAGGACTTTGTGAAATCGTCAATGTTGGATACGTTAAGGCTAACACTGCTAGCGGTGCTTTAGCCCCGTCTGACTCCTCAGAGAAGAAGGACGACTCTACAACAGAATCTAAAGACGAGAACAGCTCAGAGTCTACAACAGAGGATTCCACTTCCACACCATCCGACTCTTCAGAATCTACTACAGAGAAAAAAGATGATGGATGGGCAGATGCAACAACAGGAGTAGAACTCGACACAACTGAAGCGACAACCGAAGCTCCTTCCAGCGAAGCTACAACAACGACTAAAGATGAAGCTAGTGAAGCAACAACAGCGGCTAAAGATGAAGCCAGCGAAGCTACAACAACATCTAAGGACGACACCACTTCTACAGACAAGAGCGATTCCAAGTCCGATTCCAATGGTTCAATCCTTGACAAAATCAAAGACACTCTTAACGGAGCAAAGGACACAATCACAGGAAACGATCCAGAATTCTCTGGTGATGATTTCTATGCTACCAACCAGGTTGTACACTTTGTACCATACAGAGTGCAGGTAATTGCACCTGAGTTAGCTATCAATAAAACTTCAGATAAGAAGGAATACACAGTTGGCGAAACAGGTCATTACAACGTAGAAGTAGTACAGACTAAAGACGACGCTGTTGCTAAAAACATCCATGTTGTCGATAAACTGGACAAAGTTGGTGCAGAGATCCAGAAAGACAGCATCAAAGTTTACGATGGTGAAGGAAAGTTAGTCACAGGAGATTGCACAATTAAGTGTGATGGACAGAGCTATGACATTCAGTCTAAGGTAGCTTTAGCCAAGGGACAGACCATGAAGATTAAGTACGACGTACTCTTCAAGTCCTCAGACTTAAGCGGCCAGAAAGTACTTAACTCTGCTAAAGCACAGGCAAGCAATCAGAAGAATCCAGAAGACTGGGTAGAAGATAACAATGAAGTTTCTTTAGACAAGCCAAAACTTGCTATTAAGAAATCTTCCAACAGAGTTACCTTTAAACCAGGAGAAACTGGAGAATACACCATCACAGTTACAAACAAATCTACAACAGCTACAGCTAAGAACGTAGTTGTTAAAGACAACTTTAACAAAGATGGAGTTAAAATTCAGAAAAGTTCTATCAAGATCGAGAATGACGGTAAGGTAGTTAAGGGAGCAGAAATCGAAGCTAAGGACAATTCTTTTGTCATCAAGACTAAACAGGATTTAGCCCCGAACGCTGACATGGTAATTACCTACAAAGCTAAGTTCTCCAAGAAAGGAACTTACAAGAACACAGCGGTAGCAACGTCTGACAACACTGACCCAGTTAAAGCGAACAACAAAGTTAAAGTAACTAAGACTGGAGTTAGTCCAAAGAACGTTACACCTAAGAACGTAATCAAAACAGTAACAAAAGGAACTAAAGATGTTAAGACAGGAGATGTTCTTGGTTTAGCAGTTCTGGTAGTTCTTGTAGCTGGAATTGGTTACTTAGGATTCGTTGTTGTAAAACGTAAGAAATCCAAATAATTAAAATTGAGTGACTTCGGTCACTAGTAAATCATTCAGGCCGATTTAGTCAAGCACACTGTACCATCTTCAGATCTGACCGAATGTAATGAGGGATTGTCAAAGGTATGGTGTGCTCTCGGGGAAGAAATCCCTGATCTAAAGTACTCTGAACCCTAACAGGTAAGGAGACTTTAATAAAAGTAATTTTGATACAAGTAATTCGGGCTGATTTAGCCCAGCACTACTGTCCTTCATCGGCGGTAGCGCTTTAGCAAATCACGCAGGCTAGGGAGACATAGCTTTAGTTTGTAATTTAAAAATGAATTTCAATTAAAGAAAAGAAAGGAAATTTGATATGAAAAAACATAATTTGATGGGGAAATTCCTCACAGCTACTTTAGTGGCTTCCATGGCAATCAGCCCAGCAACGGTATTTGCTGCAACAAACCAGACATATAAATATAATAATAATGTAAATTATAAACAAATGTATGATGGTTATAAACAAAAATATGGGGATTATATGAATCAGTTTTTTAAAGCTCCAGAAAATGTAGATGCTTATTTCGACCACGGCTTTCCTATTGATATAAATGAATTATGTGTAACTTTCAAGAAAGTTGATTATGCTAAATCATATGACGTTATGGTCAGTAAAGATAATAACTTCAAAGTGACAAAAACATACACTACAGACAAGAATTCACTTAGGGTAAAAGCAGCTAATGATGATTTTATTACACCACATTGGCATGGAAGATATGTGAAAGTTCGTGCTAATTATGGATACGGAATGCATAGTAAATGGAGCGAACCAGAAATGGTCGGATGTGGCAAATTACATCTAGATCAAGATTTTGATAATGTTCCAGAATAAGTTTAATCACCCAAGCACTCAGGCTAAATTAGCTAAGCTAGATTAGCTAAGCTATGTTGTTCTATCCTGAGTGATTTGCTAAGGCTAGTTTAGCCAAGCACTACTGTCCTTCATCGGTAGTAGTGCTTTAGCCCAGAACTTCTGAGCAAAAGAAAAAGAAACCACAAAGGAGAACAAGGTGGTCTCTTACTGGGTTGGTTGTCAACTTATTCTCTCGAAGAGATAAGGTGCTAACGTAAAATTTCTATAATGACAAATGGAATAATCGCAAATATCATTATACCAATTAACCCGATTATTTTATCTTTAATTGGGTTCATTATGAACACCTCCCTTCTAAAGAAAGGAGATAAAGAATGACTAACCACGACCCAAACACAGGTTAACACAACAACTTAGCTGTGTCAAGCACACTGTACTGCCAAAGGTATGGTGTGCTCTTGGGGAAGATACTCCAACCAAAAAAGAGACCAGAATGAGAGAAACGGTCCCTTTTTCTTACAGTTATTTTCTTAAGTTAATAACAATGATGTTCACGTTAATTTTCACTAAAGAAAATAACTGTGGTAACTTAACAATTGTTTGCTTTGACTTAGTAAAAATTTTGTTAAGTGCTTTCATGTTATCACTCCTCTCTTTGTAAGAGGAGATTAAAAAATGGTAAGGTAAATTAATTTTAGCATGACAGTTTAGTTGTGCCAAGTACTGCTATCCTATCTTTAGATCTGACCGAATGCAATGAGGGATTTTCATTGGCAGCACTTTAATTCAAATCTATGAATTGACAGTTATTAAATCTTTACCAATTATTCTATCTAAATAACCGACATTTTCGATAATAAATTTCCGTATAATAATAAAAGAAAAAATAGTATACTTTACCGTCAAAAGTACCGTACACTTTAGCCAAGTTGTGGCACCATGCTTGGCTAGCATTTTAAACATCTCAGCACTGTTAGCTTTCATCGGCTACAGTGCCTTAGCCAAGTAATTCGGCTAAATAAAAAGAGACCAGAATGGGGTGGTCTCTTAACTGGGTATGCTAAATAACTTAAGCTACGAGAAAAAATGGTATTAAAGAATTCTTGTGATAACAAACGGTGTTAGAAAGAAAATAATAATTCCAATCAAACCAATTAATTTATCGAAATTAGAATTCATTGATAACACATCCTTTCTATTTTAAGCTTTTACTCATGAGAAAGGAAATAATTTAGTTTAACCCAATTACAAATTAACATAACAATTTAGTTGTGTCAAGCACTGTTAGCTTTCATCGGCTACAGTGCTTTAGCCAAGCTCGTCACTTGGCTCATTGCAGACTGTAAATTAAATTACTAAGTGAGAGAACGGAAAAGGTAAAGCAAAGTGAAGCTTAGTAGTTAAGAAGTTTACCTTCTGCCAGCGATGTACTTTTGTTTTCTTTCCTTTCATTCGGCAAAACTACATTACTGTTCTAATCAAAGCACACTACAAGCAGGGGAGTGCTAGACGTAATACTGTCAAAGGTATTACGTCTTTTTGTTTGCAAAGAATTATGCTTTAGCAAAGTCAATTCTTACACGCTTTAGCAAAGTCAATGCAAACACAATTACAACAGTGGAGAACTAAGCTACAACAGTGGAGAACTCACTTAGTACAGTTCTTACATCACTTAACACAGTTCTTGTCCTACAACATTTCTAAAACAGGTGATTTGCTAAATTACCGTTTGACTTTCGTGGTCACTTTAGCACAGTCACCACATTATAACATTTCAATAAGATTTGGTGAACAATTAAGTTCACTTAGTCTTAGTGTCAGCAATTGGCATTTCTTAATCTCTTGTGCTTTAGCCAAGCCTCAATTAAAGCTTTAGCCAAGTAACATTTCCAAACATTTTAAGACTTCTAAATAACTCATAGCTTTCAAAATCAGAATTGTGAAGTTTCGTCGTTCATAATTCTTTTGCGTGAAATACGCTAAAAAACAAAAAGAGAGGAGGCGCTCTATGAAAGGAAAAGAGCAGCGTTGGGATACTTTTGTATCTTACAGTAATTTAAAATCACCACCAACGGGTGTATTAGAAGAAACGCAACGCTTAAATAAGAAAGGAAAAAGTTATGAGAAAAAATGAAGTAATGGGAAAATTTCTCGCAGCTGCTTTAGCAGCTTCTATGGCAGTCAGCCCAGCAATGGCATTCGCAGCAACCACTAATGGTGCATTAGAAGGATCTGATGCAGCAGACAATCCAACATCTGTAGTTGGTGACCTTAATGATTTTGACATTCAGAACAAAGCTGATCATGGTAGCCTTACCATTCACAAGTACGATGTAACATCTGCTACACAGGATGGTTTTACATTCAACTGGTCTGACACAGACCATGACAGTGGTGAAAATGCAACAGACTCAACAATGACAACTAAAGATGGACAGACAATTAAAATTACCAGCGATGGTAAAAACAATGAAGAGCTTAAGAATGCCCTTGGCGACTACGCTATCAAAGGTGTTGAGTTTACATACCTTAAAGTCGGTGATGTTAAAACACTTAGTGACATTAACGAAGATGGTACTAATGGAGACATTGAGTTAATCTACGGAATGGACACGGACTTAATGGCTATTCTTGGTCTTAAAGTTTATGATGCTGCAAAGAAAGGAACTGATGGTGTTGCCGTAACACAGGTAGACAATGTTAACTACTTTACAGCAGAACAGATTAGAGTAGCACTTAAAAACGTTTTAGATGTTGACACTTACAATGGTGCTGGCAAGAAAGACAGTGATGCTACATACGCAACTGGTGAAGGCGTTGGTACTAAAGGTGCAGGCGGATCAACCACAAATGAAGGAAAACGTACAGATAACAAGAAAGGTGTTACAGCAGTTGATAGACTTGAAGATTACATTGTAACAGCTAATGACAAACACGCTGCAGGTACAGCAATGGCACCTACTGACAAAGATGGTATGACAACAAAAGACAACTTAGATTTAGGTCTGTACTTAGTTGTTGAAACTAAAGTTCCTGAGAATGTAACAGAAACAGTAAATCCTTGGTTTGTTCAGATTCCTATGACAGACATTGAAGGAAGTCAGTGGTTCTACAACATTAACTGTTTCCCTAAGAATCAGACAGGTCATCCTACATTGGAAAAGAAAGTTCGTAATGAGTACGGTACAGCAGGTCTTAACTATGATTCTGCAGGAACAAACAACACAGCTGGAGATTTAAAGATTAACAAACAGAACTCTTTAGCAAGTGGTGCTCCTGGTATCGTTACTAACGACGATGGAAAGAAAGGCGAAGATTTAGCAGGTTGGTTAACAGAAGAAAAGAAAGCAGCAGATTACCAGTGGAACACAACTACAACAGCCAGCGAAGGCGATAGACTTGGTTTCATGCTGGAATCCAAACTTCCTAACATCACAAGTAAAGCAACAAGACTTCAGAGATTTGAGTACATCGATACTCTGAGCAAAGGTCTTGTTTACAACGATGATGCTAAGATCGCTATCTACAATAACAAAGCAGCTGCAGATGTTAACGACACAACTCAGGCTATCGATGTTTGGGAAGCAGCTGGAGAAAATGCTAACTACAAATTCACAACAAGCAAAGCTACAAACAAAAAGAATGACTCTCAGGCAGTTGACATTACAGTACAGCCTGCAGGTCTTAAAGAAATCGCGGAGAAATACTACGATGGACAGCATTACTTAGTAGTTTACTACACAGCTACTTTAGCATCCAATGCTGACACTGTACTCGGTGACAATGGTAACCCTAATGATGTTTCCCTGATTTGGAAGAGAACTGCTGAAGGTTACTACAATGTACTTGAAGACAGAAGTATCGTATACTCCTATGGTGTTGATTTAACCAAGTTATTCTCCGACAACAATACAAAAGCTGATGACTTCAAAGCCGTTCAGTTCGTTCTCTACAACGAAACAGAAGATTACTATGTAACAGCAACAAAAAGCGCTGATGGACTTTACTACGTTTCCGGTAAGACTAAAGATAAGAAAGATGCTACAATCTTTAGCCCAGAAGGAACAGGTAAGTTACTTGTTAATGGTATCGAAGGTGATGACTACAAGCTTACTGAGGTACACACTGCAAAAGGCTACACAATTGGACAGAACCAGATTCATTTCACAATCAATCAGGCTTCCAGAGAAATCACAGCTTCTGCAGTATACCACATGACAGCAGAGAAAGATCATGACGAAGAGCACATTAAAGATGACTCTACAAATCTCACACTTTCCAATGGAGAGACATTACCAACAGCTAATGAAGGTACAACTGACAAAGATGCTATGGTAATTGGAGCACTCAACCCAACAACAGCAACAATCGATGGTGCTCAGGCAGCTATGTGCAAGTATGGCGAATCTGATCTTAGCAGCAAAGCAGTAACAGATTTAGCAGACAAGACAGCTAAAGATTCCGAAAACGCTAACGTTAAGATGAGCATCACTAACCACAAAGGATTCAGCTTACCTAAGACAGGTGGTAAAGGAGTTTACTTCTTAACAATCGTAGGTGTTGTAGGTGCTGTAATTGGATTCTACATCATTTCCGAAGACAAAAAGAAAAAAGCTAAAGCTAACTAAGCAACAGCAAAACTAATTCGGCAAGCAAAGCAGTAAATTAAGATAGTCATTAAAACTGCAAATTACAAAGTGCTTTAGCTAAGTAAGCTACAAAGTATGCTTTAGTAGAACAAAAAGTCACATCTATTAGTTTAGGTGTGACTTTTTTTGCATTTAAAGGAAAAGGTGAGAAATGGTAAAAAAGATACTAGTAACACTATTCATTGGTGCCAGTCTTGTTATGATGTTCTATCCTTGGATTTCAAATTTCGTAAACCAACATCAGGCTGACATTACTGTAGACAACTACAAAAAGAAAGAAAAATCTCTTTCGGAAGAACAGAGAGAAGAGATGTGGAAAAAGGCACAGATGTACAATGCAGATTTAGCACAGAATCAGGTAGAACTTACTGACCCTTTCGTTGAATCCAAAAGTGCTATTAAAAGTGGTTTGATTTACAACAATCTGTTAAACATTGATAATAGTGGTATGATGTGCTATTTGGAAATTCCATGCATTAATGTTAATTTACCAGTATTTCACGGAACAGCAGCCAGTACTCTTGAAAGAGGAATTGGTCACCTTGAAGGTTCATCGCTACCAGTTGGTGGCAAATCAACCCATGCGGTTTTAACAGGTCACACGGGTCTTAACAACGCAAAGCTATTCACAGATTTAACCGAGGTAAAAGAGGGAGATTTGTTTTTCCTCCACACTTTAGGCAAGGACTTAGCCTACAGGGTAATTGGAACAGAAGTTGTTTTACCAGAAGAAACGCAAGACTTGTTAATCAGAAAAGGAAAAGATTTAGTAACGTTAATCACGTGTACTCCGTATGGTGTTAACTCTCATCGTTTGTTTGTAACTGGAATAAGAACTAAATACACTCCAGAAGAAAAAGAAAATGCAAAAGACGATAGAAGCAAAGACTCGCAATGGATGAATGCTTACAAGAAAGCAGCAATCATTGGTCTTGCTATTGCAATAGCTATGATAGTTTTACTCAAAGGCCTTAGCAAAGTGAAAGAGCATCTGGCTAAGTAGGTGTCTTATCTAAGATCTAAGATGGCAGGGGCAATAATTTTACTCAAAGGCTTTAGCAAAGTAAGAGAGCATCTGGCTAAGTAGTCCCAACACCACCAACACAAAAACCAAAGGAGTGATTGATTGAAAATAATAGTAAAACTTTTTGGACTGCTGTGCATTGCTGGAGGAATTGCATTGTTTTCATCTCCGATGATTGCAACAGAAAACATTAAGCAAGAAACAAAACAATACATTACACAGTTCAAACAAAAAGAAAAAAAGAACAAGGTAAGCAAAGAGGATGACTCTCGTTACCAAGAGATAGAAGAGTACAATGAAAAGATTTACGAAAATCACCAAAAGAATTTCAGAGATGTCAGCAGTTACCAATCGTCCCCAATCTCTCTCAAAGGTTTTAAAGATGGTAAATTCGGCTACATTAAGATACCAAAGATGAAAGTTGAGTTGCCGTTGTATGTTGGTGCAAGCAATGAACATTTAGCAAAGGGAGCTGCCATCTTAGGACAGACCTCAATTCCAGTTGGAGAGATAGATACCAATAGTGTCATTGCGGGTCACAGAGGGTATCAAGGTGCTCCATTCTTTAGAGAGATTGAAAAGCTAAACAAAGGCGACACAGTAACAATAGTAAATCCATGGGACACCTTAGAGTATGAAGTAACAGGCATTAATGTAATAAGCCCATTCGACACCGATGCCGTTATGATTCAAGAGGGGAGGGACATGATTACTTTAGTCACGTGCCACCCTTACCGTAGCGGAGGTAAGTACAGATACATTGTTTACTGTACAAGAAAAGGAACAAAGCCTTCAAAAGAGGGAAACGAAAGTTATCAGTTATTAAAGACCTCAACCCAAGACATTAACAACGAAGATAATGTCAGACGTGGTGGAGCTTTGTTATTAGCTTTTCTTTTCCTTAGCACTTTAGCTCAGAGTATTAAATCTTTCTGGCAAAAGAGGAGAAAGAAGAAGAGACGTTATTAGCGAATGGTTTAGCAAAGGAATTCTAAAAAGGTTTGACGAAGGAATTCTAAATAAAAAGAACATCAGAAAAAAGAAAAACAGAAGAGGTAGGCTCAACACCTACCTCTTCTTTTGGCTGATTTAATCAGCTCCTCTGGCGTAGTTGAATTAATCAAAGATAATTGCACTTACTAATGCAAATACTGCTGTTAAGTAAACTAAGCCAATTAATTTGTCTTTAATTGGGTTCATGACAATTACCTCCTTCTTAGTTTTAGGGGACTAAGCTAGTGAAGTCAATTCAACATGCAATTTAATAATAACATGGATCCAATTAAAACACAAGCTAAGTGAGTACAACAACTCTCTTCCCTTTAGCTCTAACTAAGCTTACAACCAAGAGCCTGGCTATCATCAAAGCTTTAGCCAAGACAAGCTACGTTGAAGTTAATTAGGGACTAAAAAGGAAAGGAGTGATCACTATGAAAAGAGCGATAGTAGTGCTGTGCTCCGATGGTTCTTAGTACAGCAATGCACACCGCAGCTTTAGCAAAGTTTAAGTATTAGATGAAAGCACAACTAGATACAAAAAAGAGTGGTGTGTAAAGGTTCAACACAAAATTGTAACTAACAAGAAACAATAGGAGGAGATAGTCATGAAGAAATTAGTAGTAGTCATGATGTGCTTAATGATGTGCTTTAGCACAGTAGTACCTATTCAGGTACATGCATGTTCTGATTTAGTTGCATCAATGTGTCCAAACAGTCCAAGCTCTTACCCAACTTGTGGCGATTGGGAACCAACGTTCATTGGACACCGTACAAGTTCCAAAAAAGCCACAAAGACATACGTTCACGAAACAGCTTGGAAGACTATTCACACAGAATACCTTTACAAGACAAGCAAAAAAGGTTCTAAAACAACTTACACAAAGTACAAAAGAACACACATTTGTAAATACAGAACACATTATGTAAAGGGTTCTAAGAAGTACACAAAAGACGAAGCGAACAGAGTTACTTTAGCAAAAGTTGGTACTTCTAAGAAAAAACCTTCAAGTCCTTACAAAAAATGGTAGGTGATTTAAATGAAAAAGTTAATGACATGGGTACTGTGCTTAATGATGTGCTTTAGCACAGTAGTAGGCTTTGGCACACCTGTTACTGCCTTAGCCAAGTCTAAGTGCGCTCATAAGCATACGCAATGGGTATCTTTAGTTAAAACTACCTGTACTAAAGATGGTAAAACTGCGTGTGTGTGCAAAGACTGTAATAAAACATTAAAAGTAGTGAAAACGCATCGTTATGGACATAGTTTTGTAAACTACTATGTAGCTCCTACTTGTAAAAAAGGAGGGGCTAGAGGGCAATACTGTAAACGTTGTAGAAAAAGAACTATAACAAAATCTTACCCAGCAAAAGGTCATAATTGCAAAATTCAGACTTCTCCTGCTACGTGTACAAATCCTAAAATTGAGATTAAGACGTGTATTCGCTGCGGTGCTAAGTGGGGTTTTACTAAAGGGAAAGCTTTAGGACACAAGTGGCGTAAGTGGACAATTGATCCAAAATCATTGTTAAGAGGTCACAAAGCCAGACTAATAAGGACGTGTAGTCGGTGTGGTAAGAAAGATTACAAATACAAGTAAAAGTGTAAAGGAGAGATTACTATGAAGAAGTTATTAACAGTAGTACTGTGTGCTTTAATGGTCTTTGGTTCAGTAGTATCTGTTGCTCCTACAACAGCTTTAGCCAAGTCCAAATGTTCTCACAAAAAGACTAAGTGGGTAACTTTAGTTAAAGCTGATTGTACACAAGAAGGTAAACGAGCTAAAATGTGCACTAATTGTGGAAAAACTTTAAAGACTGTGAAAGTTAAAAAAACTTCCCACAACCTTAGAAGACAGGTGCGTAAAAAGCCAACCTGCTCTTCCCCAGGCGAAGTAGCTTGGTATTGTACTAATCCAGACTGTATCTACGGTTACAGAAAATACTACAAAACTAAACAAATCAGACCATTAAATCATAAATGGAAATCTAAGACTTATGCAGCTACATGCACAACGCCAAAGGTTGAAATCTCCATTTGCAGTAGGTGTCATGCACAAGATTCTTTCGTTCAAGGAAAAGCTTTAGGACACAAATGGAGTAAATGGAAGCTAAGTGCAACAAGTATGGTAAAAAAGAAACCTAAGAAAACAAGAGTGTGCAGTAGGTGTCACAAAAAAGAAACGGTTTACATTAAATAGTAAATTAGAGCATTGGGGTATCGCAGCCCCTTTGCTCCTTAGCAAAGAGATCCTAATAAATCTTTAGCAAAGAGATCCTAATAAATCTTTTTCCTTTAGCTCCGATGAGCTATTAACAAAGAACTTTGGCTAAGAACTTTAACCAAGTTGTATCTACGTTGAAGCTGAATTGGGGACTAAAAAGGAAAGGAGGAAATCACTATGAAGAAGTTAGCGACATTAGTATTGTGTGCATTAATGCTCTTTAGCACAGTGATGCCAACAACCACTTTAGCAAAGACTAAAAAGTGTACACATCCAAAAGAAGTTGTAAAAGTAGTGAAAAAAGCTACTTGTACTGAAGATGGTAAAGTAACCTACACGTGTAAAAAGTGTGGTAAGCTACTTCAGACTTCTAAGGTGAAAAAACTAGGTCACAAATGGAGTGATTGGAAAATTACTTCAAAAGCGAAAAACAAAATGGTTAACATCAGAAGAAGCTGCAAACGGTGTAAGAAAGTGCAGAAGCAGACTTGCCCAGATGTTGGATACTGGGGATGGTATTAAGCAACAAGATGGTATTAATTAAATAAAATTCTAGTAAAAGAACTAACAAAGGAACTCCAGAGGGTTTAAACGCCCACTGGAGTTTTTGGAATGCACAAGCAAATGCAAAGATTAATGCACAATTAAATGCCTTTAATCACAGCTATAGCAAATGCAACTATGAATGCTCCGTAAAGAAAGCCGACAACTTTATCAAACTTTTGGAACATACCAGTCACCTCCTTATTTAAATGAAAATGGTTAATGGGTAAATAAGGAAGTAGTTTAGGCTTGCTGATAGCATCTCGAAAATTAATTTGATTATAACACATTTAAAGAATTAATCAAGCAGTTTGTGCATTTCAACACTTCTCCAAGTTGGCAATAGTTTGGTGTATTGCCAACTTTAGCCAAGAGGCTCACAGACATAAGAAAAGCTCTAGCTAAATAAGCAAAAGGAGAAGAACGCATGAATTTAAAATTCATGCGGAAAAGAGTAATGGTTACTTTAGCCAAGATCTCAGAGCTGAGCACACAGTCTCCGGAATTCACGATTTAGACAATAGAAGAATCGTAGTTAGCGACACAAGTGCAATGATTGTCATTCACGAAGTAGGTCACTTTGTTTCCTGTAGTTTTCAAATGGTTAATGGAAAAAATCTAACACAAACAAAAGAGTGGAAAAAGATCTACAAAAGTGAGAAAAGAAAGTACGTTTCAGAAGCAGGCTTTGAACAGGTAGAAGATGTCTACGCAGCTACAAGTGCAAACGAGTTCTTTGCAGAGTGTTTTCAACAATACTATTTAGCACCGAGAACTTTAGCCAAGAATTGTCCAAAAGCCTACAAGTTCATTAAAAGAACAGTACAGATTGATTTTCCTAAAATCGCAGGGATTGTTTGGTAAAAGTATTGCTTTTACAAATTAAGTCTGGTAAAATTTCTTTAGATTTCAACTAAATAATGGACTTTTACAAAACAGTGTTTTTAATTTAGTGAATTATAAATTATTAAAGAAAAAGAAAGGAGAAGAGGGGAAACCCTAACAAGAATTCAAAACAAAATAAGAAACAAAAACAAAATAAAAAGGAGAAATTACAATGAAAAAGAGATTTAACAAAACAGTTAACAAAATCGTAACAGGTGCATTGGTAGCAACCATGGCATTTTCTTTCGTACCGGCTTTTGGCTCAGCTTTAGCCCCGGTAACTGTACACGCAGCCGAAACAGGAACAGTTGACCCTGCAACGTGTCCACATGAGAATACGAAAGCTATTTGTGATAAAGCATCGACGTGCATTGAGAAAGGCCATTGGCGAGAAGTGTGCCAGGATTGCGGAACAGTAGTCGATGAGTGGGATTCACCAAAACTTAGACACATGTTTGACGAAGAACATTACAAAATAACGAAAAAACCAACGTGTACAGAAGATGGGGAAAAAGTCTACTACTGTACACGTAAATCTTGCACTACAGGAACAAAAACAGTAACTCTCCCAGCAACAGGACATGACGATGGAGTTCTCAAAGTAACAAAAGAACCAACATGTGCAGAGCCTGGTCTTAAAGAGACTGTATGCTCTAAGTGTGGGACTGTCCTTGAAGGAAAACCAACGGAAACTGTTCCAGCTACAGGTCAGCACACATGGGACAATGGTAAGATTACTTTAGCCCCGACAACTACCAAAGAGGGTGTAAAGACTTTTACATGTACAGTGTGTAAAGCAACTAAAACAGAAGCAGTAGCAAAACTTCCAGCAAAACCAAAGAATGATACAAAGAAACAAAAAGCAGGAACTAAAGTAACAGTTGGTGGAAATCAGTACACAGTAACAAAGGTTGGTTCCGAGGTTCGCTTTAGCAAAGCAAAAGCTGGTATTAAGGAACTCTCCATCCCAGCCACAATTAAGTACAAAGAAGTTACATACAAAGTAACAGCAATCAGTGCTAACGCAGTTAAAGGCAATAAAAAGATTAAGAGTGCTACCATCGGAGCTAACGTTAAGAGCGTAGCGGCAAAAGCTTTCAACAACTGCCCTAAACTCAAAACAGTTACAATCAAGAGCACTAAGCTCACAAAGAAAACTGCAAGCAAGAAGTCCTTTAGCAAAGTAAACAAAAAGATGGTAATCAAAGTACCAAAGAAAGTTAAGAAAACTTATGCTAAAATCTTCAAAGGCTACAAAGTAAAGTAGCTTAGCAAACGGCTTAATGCAGTAAGTAGTTTAGCACAACAACAATTGGGAAGACATAATCCCAGTGGATAAAATTAATCCCAGAGAGGATCATCGCTCTCTTGGATTTTTGGTGGGCAGCTTTAGCACAGATTATTTTCAATTTAGCAAAGTAAGTACTTGACTTTATTGGATAGTGAAGTTAAACTAGAGATAGTGATAATGTTGAACAAAGAAGTTATAACAAAAATCATTGTAACTTAATAACACTAAAAAAGTCAGGAGAGATTGCGCCTCTCCTGACTTTTTTCTTTTAGAAAATTATTTTTTGTAGTTATTGAAATTGTCGAACAGTTTGATTAGTATGTAAACTAATAGTTCGGCAATAACTTGTTCTACAATGTTAGTAATAATGCTGAACACAATAACACCTCCTTTGTAATAGATTAACACGAAGGTGTCACTGTAAATCATAGCACCACTATTGAATTTTGTTACGTATGATTTTGCAGAATTGAAATGAAATAGTCCCAAAAAGTTTCATCGCTTTCTGGGATTTTTGCTGGGCAACTTTAGTCCAGCCACTGTATTTTCACAAAAAAGAAAAGTGTACCCCGGCGTGCATTTTAATCAGGGTACACTTTTCTTTAACTTACAATAATTGGTAATGCGAACCAAATAATTGCAGTAATTAAAATAAAGATTAATACTTTTTTCATTGTTAAGCTATTCCACATGCAGGACCTTAACAAAAAACAGTTTAACAACAATTTGTGAAAATACAGTGAAAAGTTCTGAAGAATTTCAAAGTCCTTCAGAACTTTTGGTGAAGTAAATACACTTCACCTTGATTTAGTCACTGTATTTTCACATCACAACAATTGGGAACGTAAACCAAATGATTGAAATAAAGATTAATACTTTTTTCATTAAAATGTCTCCTTTCTTCTGGAGCACATTTTAATCAGAGTATACTTCGCCTTAATCAAAGTACACTTTTCTTTACATCACAGTAATTGGTAACGCAAACCAAATGATTGCAGTAATTAAAATAAAAATTAAAGTCTTTCCTTACACCACAGCAATTGAAAATGTAAACCAAATTATTGCAGTAATTGAAATAAAGATTAATACTTTTTTCATTGTTAAGCTATTCCGTATGCAGGATTTTAACAAAAATAGTTTAACAACAGTTTGTGAAAATACAGTAAACAGTTCTGGGTTGCTTTAGCCCAGTTTGAAATCTCCATACTACATAACATTTATGTACTGAGTTAAAAATAATACTACAGCAATTAAAATGGAAATTAAAGCGGATCTTAATGTCAGGAGGAGTTTAAGTTCTTGCCATTAAGATAAAACCACAAGAGACTATTACATCGTTAGAACTGCTAAGACACAGCATTACACTCACGTAAAACCTAACGATGTTTTTAATTGGGAACATTTTAATAAATGTTTGTGTACATTTTGTGAAGATTTCTAAACAGTATAGCTTATTAAAAATAGGCATTAAAAAACCACCTCGGTTGTGACGAGATGGTTTAAATTACTTTCCTCATTTTGAAATTCCTCGTTTTTGATTTGATTAAAGTACTGTTACTGGCCATGCAGATTTAATAGTAATAATTAAAACTGCACATACGAAAAGTATTTTAAAAAGTTTTGAATTTAAAATTCTTTTCATCTTAATCACCTCCTTTACTTTGGTGATTACATTGTAACATAAAACGATACTAAAAATCTCTTAAATTTTCTTAAGCAGGAAAGTAATTTACTGGGTTGCTTTAGCCCAGAAACGTGGGTGAACACCTCACTTTATTTTAGTTTATCCCAATTCCACTTTCATCGGTGAATTGGGATTTCTGTGTACTTTAGCACAGTATTCATTCTAACAACTCTTTAGAGAATTAAATCAAAAAGAAATACAATAGAGCCTACATGGATTTTCCGTGTAGGCCTTTTTCATTTTAGAAAGAAGGAAAGGAGAAATAAAGAGATGGGTAATAACTCACCACCAATCAGAGAATTTTCTACCAGAAAATTTAAGTATGGATTCTCTGCTAGACTATTTTATTGGGAACCGCCTCCAGGCGAATCCAAACCCCCTCCATAGTTTTTACAAAAAACTTTAACCAAGAAAAACTATGAGAGGAGTTTAGAATGAAAAAACCAATAAAAATTTCTATTACAATTTTACTAGCTTTCACAATGGTGTTCACCAACCTCTTTAGCTCAGTACCAGAAGGTTTAATTAAAGATCTTTTTGGGAACACAGCAACAGAGGTACAAGCAGCTTCCAAAGATGCTGAGAAACATGCAACAGGTCACAAGTTACATTCAAACACTGACATGGGAAAAACAGCGGTTGAAATTTTGGGACATAGTTCTTCAACACCATTCAGAAAGTTCTACATGCATGATGCCGGTTTAGACGCAAACAAACGTGTAATTTGTGGTTACTCAGAGGGTCGTGGACATCCTGGAGATAAATACAAAAAGACAATAGTTTTAGCAAAGAACTGGAAGAACGCTAAAAATGATAATGCTCTTTGGGGACATAATACTAAAAAAGTAGCAAAAGCTCTCAAATGGTTTTTCCACGATGTAGGTCCAGGAAATGCTTCTGCAAAACAGGCTTATTTTATTCAGACTTATGTTTGGGCAAAAACAATGGGTAGAAATTCTGACACCGCTTTAGAACAGCTTGCACGTAGTAAGAATTGGAAGCTTTCTGATTTGCATAAAATGGAAGACAAAGTGGAAGCACAGACTATTGATGGATGGATTGCTATTTATGAAAAAACTGGTGCGTGCGTTGCCGGTGATACTAAAAACGTTCACCAGCCTTACTTCAGATGGTTTAGCGTGAGTCCAGAAGAGGCCAGTGTTACTTCCAGTAAACAAGAAACCATTAAACGAAATATTCCAATTGTTGTCAACAAAGTTGACAGTAGTACTGGTAATAAAACTCCTGTAAATGGTGTAGAAGTTAAGGCAACTCTTGCAGGTAAAAATTACTATGGTGTTACTGGGCAAAATGGTGGTAGACTCTCTGATGGTAATACAAATGTTAATACTACAAGTGAGCAAGGTAAGATTAAGTTTTCAACAAATCGACAGTTTATCGGTGAAGGTAAGGGAAGTGCTAAGTACATTGAAAACTGGGATGAACTTACAAAAGAGCAGCAGAACGATTACAAGAGTAAAGGTTACTGGTCTAGCAAAACTTTAGCCAAGACTGATGCAGATAAGCAAGCTGAAGACAATGCAAAAAAAGCAGCTAAAGCCAAATTAGACAAGCTTAAAGAAACGTGGACTTTTACAGAGATCAAAGCCCCTGGGTACTTTTACAAAGTAGGTAACAAACCAAAATCAATTACCAAAACTGTAAATAAAGGGACTACAGAAATTAACATTACTTTTGATAACCATCCAAAGTATGGTAAGATCGAACTTCAAAAGGTAGTTGCTGAGGAGAATGGTAAGGAAGTTCCTTACTCAAAATCCTTTAGCCTAGAAAACGCTGTATACACAGTTAAAAAGGGCAGTAGCTATGATAGAGGGGAAGTAGTAGGCACAATTACTACTTCTAAAATTACCAAAGATGGTAAAACTGTTTATGCAGGTTCATTAGGAAATTTAACAATAGGTAAATACTTTGTTAAAGAGACTAAAGCACCAAATGGCTTTAATGTGGATGGTGATACCCATTCTTTCGAACTTATTGACAATGGTGGAGACACTCTTGTAACAAAAGTTACAAGTGGCAGTAAGATTGACAATACTACAATCAAGTCTGTAGAAACGCCAAAGACTGGAACTGTTTCCCTTAAGAAGTGGTTAAAGACTTTAGCCAAGGGTGAGGGTAGTGAGGAAACTATTGTAAGTGAGCCTAACATTAAGTTTACATTAAAAGCGGTAAATGGCATCAATGGCGACTCTGAGTATGTGAAGGGTGTTTCTAAAACCACTGGAGATGGTACAGGTGAAACTAAACTTGGTGAAATTACATGGAGCAAAGTGCCATACGGTACATACACCATTACAATGGACAAAGATCAGACTTTAGCCAAGAACATCACATTCATTGGACCAATCACTGTTTACGTTCAAGACGATGCAACTGACAAGTATCATGGCAACAACATTCAGCTTGGTTACGGGGTTGATGCTACTGGAAAACCAACTGACAGCTTAACCGTTGATGAAGAAACTCCAGCAGGAACAGTTGTGGTACACAAATCTAAAAGTAGTATAAGTAAAGACGGTGCAAAAGAGTATCACCCAGAGAAGGGTGCCTGGTTTCAAATTTTAGATGAAAATCAACAACAAATTGGTGATGCTTTCAAAACCAATGCAAATGGTTTTGCTAGAAGTAATCCAATCACAGAAGCGGGAACTTATTACTTAACACAGGTAAAAGGTAGCGCAAATCACGCTATCATGGAAGACCAGGAGTTTGTCGTAACAGAAGCTGATCTTAAAAAGGACTTCAAAGTCTTTGAATTCAACGTAGTCAATGAGTACGTAGGCGATCACATTCACATTAGTAAAAAGAAATTACCTTACGATGATAGCATTTCTAGCTACGTAGAAGACCAAAAAACACCAGAAGAAGGTGCAGTCTTCACAGTACTTGATGTTGCCAGAATGGGAGATACGGCCTTAAAACAGCTCATGAACAATGGTAAAGATTGGGACTCTGACAAACGTCAGGAGTTTATAAACTCCGTAGGCGATGCAGCTTTAGCCACGTTAACCACAAATGAGAATGGTGAAGCAGACGTGGACCTCGAAGCTACCTTAAACGATGACAATGAACCTGTCTATAAGATTGGTGAAAAAGGATACGTTTTGTTACAGACAAAAGGGGCAGATGGTTACGAGTTAAGTAATCCTTTACGTTCCCCAGAAAAACTCCCTAAACCATTAGAAGGAGAAGGAGAAGCTACGACTTCTGAAAACGGTATTTCCGAATCCACCAATGGGTACTATTTCACTTGGAGTGCAAATTTAACTAACAAGCAGAAACACCCAATGGCAATCGCTAAGTTTACAAAGTTAAAAACGACTATTGACGATAAAGGTCAAACAGCGACAGAGCCTGAAGTTGGTGCAAAGTTCAAAGTCATAAAGGCTGATGGTACTTATTTAAAGTACCAAGACGACAATGGAGTTTCCAAAGACGTTGAGTGTACAGCCAACAACAGCGGTGTGGTTTATGTACCATACCTGTCACGAGGAGTGTACAGTTTAGAACAGATTTCTGGCTCTGGTGTACATCAGAAAATTACTTTTGACATGGATGAAGGAACATTCGCTGTTAATCAGGAAGATTTATTTTATTCAGGCAATCAGATCGAAGCTTTAGCAAAGAACAACTACGATGGCATTGATAATAACCACGTTGTAACGATTGCAAGCGAGAATAATGGTGAGATTACTGATGAAGAGTTACCTGTCTCCGTTAAGTTACTTAAAACCTCTTCAGACACTGGTACACCTTTAGCCAAGGCAGAGTTCACTCTGTACAAAAAGATTGATGGTGAATACAATGAAGTTGATCAATACTACACCGATGAGAATGGAGAACTCACAATTCAGGACTTACAATTTGGTAAGTACAAGATTAGGGAAACGAAAGCTCCTGATGGCTATTTAGCCACGGAAACCGACACAGGTAAAGAAACAGGGGACGAGGACTTTCCTTGGCAGGAAGTTGAATTTACTATTGACGAAAACCACGTTGTAGACGATAGTGGTGTACTTTATTTCACAAATAAAAAGGCTGATGGGGCAACCACTTTCACTTTTAAAGATTCACCTATCTTTGGTAAGATTGCTGTAAACAAGAGTGGTACAGTAATGACTGGGTTCTCAGAAAACGATGGTGGCTTTAACTATGCGAAGCAGAATTTAGCCGGAGCTAAATACGGACTGTACGCTAAAGAAGACATTATGGACGATAGTGGTAAACTAATCTGGGCAAAAGATACTTTGATTGATGAAAAGACAACTACAGGTACTGATGCAGTTTGGTTTACTAACGATGTATTAACACCTAGCGATAATTTCTACATGGGAAGTTATTACGTGAAGGAGTTGGAAGCACCAGCTGGTTTCGACATTGATGAAACTAAGCACGATGTTAATTTAACATGGCAGGCAGGTGCTAAAGATTCTGAAATCGGTGCATGGGAACCTGACGATGATGCAGAGTTCTCAGAACAAGGAAGTAAAGGTAAGAACTTTTTAGCACAGGGTTCAAAACTAAATCCTTACATTGTTAACGCTAAGAAAGTAGTTTTCACTTATGAGAAAGCACCAGAGGAAGTTGATGTATGGGACGTTTCAGCGGATGGTATCAGTGATGATGTTAATAGTCCTAATGACGCTACCAGTGCTAGTACAGTTGTTCTCTGGCATGACCCGGAAGATTCAAATACCATTTACATTTCTAGTCAGAAGGCCGAACAAGAAATTAAGTTCAATAAGCTTTCTTCTGAAATGTTTTACAAGTGTGCAAATCTGACAAGCGTTATTTTCTTCAATGTAGATACATCATACATTGTTAATGCAGACAAGATGTTTGCATACTGTACCTCTTTAACCAAGCTTGATTTGTCCAACTGGGACACACACAGATTGAATTCTACTGTACAGATGTTTGCAAACAGTTCTGTACTTACAAAGATTTACGTTGGTAATACAGACATGCACTACGAGGACGAAGCAGAAGCAGCAATAAGTTCTATCTATGTAACTCCAAAATACAATGGCTATCTTTACTATGATCCTGCGACAGACCAGACAACTCTGAAAGACCTAGAAGCAGAAATCACAGCTAAGGAAGAAGCACTCAAAGATACCAGTCTTAGTGAAGATGAGAAGACAAAGCTTAACGAAGAAAAGACCTTGCTTGAAGAGAACAAAGAGAGTGTAGAAGCAACACTTACTTCTAACAGATTTTCTATCGACAGTTTTAGTTACTCATTAATGTATGACAATGGTAATGCTCAGCAGCTCTCTACTACTGATGATGTGGGTAGTCTTACGAAATTTACTATTTCCAACGGGGACATTGAGAGCTTTAGCCCAGAATACCCGAATTTCGGTGACCAGTCTAATCGCTCTGGAGAACTTAAAGTAACAATTAAGTTAAAAGAAAGTTCTGAGTATTATAAGTACACTGACAAGGATGGTAATGGTAATCCAACAGGACTTCTTACTGTCACAGTCAATGTATTAGACCCTAACGATTTAAAATTTAATGTTGACGAGCACCCTTCTGCAACAGTAGAAGCAGAAGATGAGAGTTGGGGAATGTATCTGTCAGTTTTAAAGGCTGATTCTGGAGAAGCTGTAACACAAGCAGACGATAGCGAAACAGCAGATCCAACTGTAATGAATGATCTGGAAACCGGTCTTGGTAAAGCAGAGTTTACCGTATACGCTGCAACAGATTTGAAGAGTTACAACACTGATGAAAATGGTAATCCAATTACTGTTATCAAAGCAGGAACTAAGATTAAAACTATTCAGAGTATTGCAAAAGACGAGGATGATGGTGGTAGAGCAGGTACAGACTTGTTACCATTTGATTACTATGCCGCTGATAAGAATGCTGAAAATCTCTACAAAATTATTGAGACCAAAGCACCTGACGGTTATGCTATTGATAGTGCAGAAGCATACGTACCAAACATTAACTATCGAGGACTCAGTGCTGATGACATTTTAGCCAAGCTCCAGAAAACGAATGGTGATAAGATAAAAGTTAAGTACAGTGCAGAGGACAAATCTTTTGCAATTGCATTTACTTTCTTCGACACGAAAGCTCCAACCATTACAAAGGACTGGGGTAGAAAGGGTACTAAGGAGTTCGTAGAGGAGAGCAAACGTCCTGATCATTTAACAATTAGGATGTACAAGGATAGGGCTAAGACGCAGCTCTACAAAGAGATTACGTTAACCAAAGATGGGCAGTGGTCATACGCTTTTGATGGGGATGTTGACCTTAGTAAGTTCTACTACGAGGAGGACACTTCTAACTTCCCAGAGAATGTAGAAATTGACAAGAGTGATTACGAAGAAGGTTACTACGTTGATGAAAAGAACAATGCAGTGAAATTCTACAATCATTGGAACGAACCAGAACCGAAAAAAGTAGTTCTCTCAATCCACAAAACGTGGAAGGACAACGACAATGCCTCTGGCAAACGACCAAGAGAGATTAAAGTGACACTGTACCAGAATGGTGTAGCTCTAAAAAATTATACAGAAAAGCGGCTTAACGAATCCAACAATTGGACATACGAAATGCCAGAAGATGAAGCACTGCCACAGTATGATGACTTCGGTGTTAAGAATGTCTACAGGTGGGAGGAAGACAGCGATTCACTTGGTGAAGACTACGAGTTAGTTTCTCAAGAAACAACTACAACAGAGTCTACACAGTACATTTACATGACAACAGAGTTAGTAAATGCGTACTCGAAGTACACAACAGCTTCTGTCAGAAAGAGCTGGGATGACGAGAAGAATCTGTATGGACAAAGACCTAAAGACATTAAAGTGCATTTACTTGCAGATGGCAAACAGGTTGATAAGTTCACTCTCGAAATCACCAACGCAGACGGAACTGTTTCAAACAAAGATGTCACTAATGGAGAAGTTACACTGAACGAGAAAAATGCATGGAGTGCTAAGGCTATTAATTTAGACAAGTACAAAGGCAAAGACAAAATTCAGTACACTTGGGAAGAGGTAGATGTTGGAGATGGCTACAAGTTATCTGCCAACACCACAACGCTTGAGAACGAGGACGAAGCAAACGAAACTTTCATTACAAACCTTACTAACAAGTACACACCTACGTATGGTAGCGTAAAGGTTTCAAAAGTAATCCCAGTTTCTTCCTTAGACTTTAGACATGGTGACATTACCTTTAAGTTTGACTTAACCGGTGAAACCATTCATGGAACGCAGGCTAAAGACAGCAAGTCTGTAACCTTTAGCCAAGACACTCTTTCCGACAATGGAAGTGTTGTTACCATTGATGGCAAGCAGTACTTGAAGTTAAGTGTTACTTTCGATAACCTCGATTGGGGTGACTACAGAGTAGCAGAATCCGGCTCTGAAAGCCGTTACCAGTTCGATTCAATTGATGGTCTGAAGAATGCCACAATAGGAAAAGATGCAAAAGGTAACTCTTACATTAGCTTTACAGTAAACAAAGATTTACACGAGTTTACAGGAACATTCCACAATCGAACAATTCCTGCTTCGGTTAAGATTGTGAAGTACGGTAAGAGCGGTATTAAGAAGCTCAAAGGCGTAACCTTCAAGATTGAAAAGATCAAAGGAGACAGCAGAGAGCTAATCAAGTCAGCTACAACTGGAGATGAGGGTGAGATTCTCTTTGACGATTTAGCCCCAGGTGATTACGAGATTACCGAGACGAAAACACTTAAGGGATACACTCTCCTGAAAGAGCCTATTAAAGTCACATTACCTTTAACCATGACCAAAGAAAGGGCAGAAGAGTTAAAGGCAGACACAAGTAAGGCAGTCTACGACAGTGAAAAGAAACTTTACTATTTCTATAGTGTTTCCTACAAGGTTGACAACGATGCCGGTTTTGAAGTACCACATACAGGTTTCAAAGACAATCTAAAGACATACCTGCCACTAATCGCAGCTATGATAATGATAGTTGGAACAGAGATTTGGGTGTGCATTGGCAGAAAGAAACCAAAGAAAAGAGCTTAAGAGAAAACCTAAAAATCAAAGAAGAGAGCTTAATTAATTTTCTTGGCTTTAGCAAAGACAGAAGTGTCAGAACTTTAGCCAAGAAAAATCCCGAAGAGTTTCATCGCTCTCCGGGATTTTTGGGAATGTTGAAAATGTTTTTTTGTAAAAGGGAAATTTGACTTTTACATCTAATTTCCCTGTGTTAAATGATTTAGTAAATGTGGCTAAAACCCATTCTGTATTTACATTTTATTAGCTTAGCTTATCATGTTTATTTCTTTTTAATTTAAACTTTTTATCGTAATATGCTTTAATATATAATGCAGTTTTTGTTATGTTGCTAAATGTGTTTAATATTTCTATTAGTACTCTGAAATCTTCTCTCATTTTCAACCTCCCATTCTATAATTTCATAAATACAGAATAGGAGTACATTTAATACTAAATCTTTTATATTATAGCATATTAAATTTGTTATTGCAAGTTTACTCTTGACTTTTTTGTATTTTTTGTTATTATATAAATAATAAGTGATTGAATTGATGTGGCTAAAATCTATTCTGTTTACTTATTAGCTTGGCTAAAGCTGTTAGTGGTTACTGACAGCTTTTTTAATTATAATTAAAATCAGGCTTTAGTAAAGACGAAAGTGTCGGAGCCTTAATTAAGAAACAATCCCAGAAGATGTCAAAGTCTTTTGGGATTTTTCTTTATCCAGCATTAGCCCAGAAATTCATTCTAGCTAAGGAGTTCCAACAACATTAGAACTCTAATTTAAGAGGTGATTGATTTGTTAAAGTATTTGCGGTATAATTTCGGTAAAAGAAATAAAGAGGTAAACAAGATGGAAAACCTGACCAAAGAAAGGCAGTTAGAAATAGAAGATGTCGTAGCAGATTTGTTAGCAAATTTTGGATACAATAATGAAAAAGATACTTGTTTAAAAATTATTGCATTTGTTAAAAATCTAGGATTTAATCCTGGTAATTCAAATTTTGATGAATCAGTGGATAGTATGATAATTATTCGTGCGAGTGACGTAGAAAGAACAGATACATTCGGTGATAAAATTATTGCCGTAAATAGCAATCGTAGTTTTGAAAGGAAACGTTTTCTTATTGCTTACGAATTTGCTTGCTATATTTTAAATCACAAGGGAGAAAGATTCTTCAAACATACAAAGAAAACATCTGTTTGTGAAGAAAATTTATCTTATTTTGCATTAGCATTATTAATGCCAAAAACTTCATTCAAACAGTATTATAACAAATTAAAATCAAATGGAACATTTGGTAATAGTTTAATGATTCAATTATCTTCTGAATATCAAGTTGCTTTAGAAAATATTTTTCAGCGTATTCAAGATTTAAAGGAGTTAGGCATTATAGATGAGTAATAGAACAGATATAAATACTTTTGAAGAATTTAATAGTATTCCCAATGATACAGTTTCAGCATTTAATGACAAATTTGTCCCAGAAGAACAAAAACGACGTGATACTGAAGTCACAAAACTGTTAAAAGCTTATGTAAAAACATACGAAAAGAAAGTAGAGAGAAGTTCACTTCGACAGGATATTCTATTTCACACATGCCTTGCTATAATTGGTATATTTGCTATAATTTTCATTACTGCAATCATTATTGCATTCCTTAAAATTACAAAAGTTTCATATACAGGTTTAGCCACGATAATAACGGCAAGTGTGTCTTTTATTTTTTTAGTTATTGGGTTACTTACTATAATAACAAAGTATTTCTTTCCAGAGAGTGATGAGCAATACATAACAAAAATTGTAGAAACAATACAGCAAAATGATTTAGAAAATAAAAAAGAGAATGCTAAGAATGTAAATCCTATTAATAGTAATTAATCCAAAATTCTAATCTCAAGGGCTTAATAACTATTTACGCAGAACAACTAGTGTGCTAAAATGGTAATAACAAACCACGCTTTAGCCAAGTCTTCACTATAAACTTCTAAAAACAAAAGGAGAGTAATAATTATGAAAAAAAGATTTTTATTGGTCGGAGCTTTAGCCACGACACTGACTTTTGGAGGACTTTTCACACCAAAGTTAGTTAAAGCAGCTACACCAACTACTCAGGCTGAAGAGGAAAATAGCGATTATTATGTGCTCCCAAATGGGGAGCATTTTTTGACTAAAAGAACCCTTAAGAATGGAAAGACATTGGAGTTTTATGATGTGAAGCCTTATGAAGATAGTAAAGGAGTTGATTGTAAAGCCCTTTATGATGGTGAAGAATTTAAACTTATTGATTATAATTTAGAGACTGATTACGCTGATATTACAAACCCTGGGTATGACTATAAAGATAAATCAACTCAAAAATTCAGAGTACGTGCTACCCCAGAAACTTACTTTCCAGCACTCACGGCAACCAAAAAAGTGAATGACTTAATTCAAAAATACAAAGACCCAAGTAAGAGTATGCTGCCAGAGAACGTGAATAAAACATCAGAATTGTACTTAGACATGAAATCCTGTGCTGACGAAGCCATCAAGGATTGCAAGACTGAGTATGAGAAGATAATTACTTTGGATAAGTATGTGCATAGTATAATTTCTTATGATTTGAGTTGTAAAGGGTATTCTCTTGAAAAATCATGGGAAGAGAAAAAAGGTGTATGCGGTCAGTATGCTGAAATAATGGTTCGTTTATGTCAAATTGAAGGAATCCCTTCCAGTTATGTAGAAAGCCTTCCAAAAGAGAAAAAAGGGCATGCCTGCGTTTTCTCCTATGATTCTCAAAACAAAAAGTGGATTCTTAGTGATCCAACAAACTATGTGGCTGATTGGGATGTACATTCTTGGGCGAATCAAGTTGATATGATTTTCATTGATAACAATTATCTCAAAAAAGATAATTGCTATTTTTCTTTAGACTATGATAAAAATAATCCAAATAATGCTACAGATAAAAACACTTGGGACGAAATGGAAAATTGGGGATTAAATTTGCAAAAATTTGATTTATCTAATGGTTCTGACATTGTTGTTCCAAATGACATTGATGGAATCCCAGTTACGTATGTCAGAGGACTTACTGCTGACTTAACGTCCATTAAACTTCCAAGCTCTTTGATTAAAATTAAAGATGATGCTTTTAATTCTATGGATACTCTAAAGTCTTTAGTGATAGACGGAGGAGCACCTAATCTTAATGAATTGGGTGAGAGGTCATTTTCAGGATGCTCTAACATAGAGGAACTGGATTTATCAAACTCAAAACTTACAAGCATTCCTGAAGGAGCTTTTGCATACTGTAAAAATCTTAAGACCATTAAGTTACCAAGCACAATCACCTCAATTGGCGATGAGGCTTTCTACAATTGTCAGTCTTTAACAAACATCGAAGGACTTGATAAGTGTAATTTAAAGTCTATTGGTTCTGCGGCTTTCTCTAACTGTAAGGCGTTGGAAAACTTAGACTTTAGCAAATCCACCTTTACTAATGTGCCATCCAAAGCATTCAATGGCTGTTCAGCTTTAGCCAAGATTACTTTACCAAACACATTAACAACGATTGGTGGATACGCTTTCTATGCATGCTATGGTATTCCGCAGCTTGATTTATCTAACACAGCTTTAACCACGTTAGAAAACTATGCTCTTTACCAGATGAGAGAAACAACCAAATTTTCACTACCAGATAGCATCAGTAGTATAGGAACCCATGCTTTTTCCGTTTCAACGAGTAATGGAGCAGTGCCTACAATTTTACCAGCATCATTAAAAGATAAAGTAAATTACAAAGATGCAGCCACATCTCCTTGGTTAAACCGAAAAGTAATGTTCACAGATGAAAATGTGAAAACAATACATTTTTATGGAAACGGTGCAACTATTGGTGACACAGAACCAATGTTTGTAAGTGAAGGTTCTAAGGTAACTTTGCCTTCCTGTGGTTTCTCAAAAACTAATTACATCTTTAAAGGATGGAATACAAAAGCAGATGGAACTGGAGAAAGCTACAAACCAAATGCTACACTTACTACTATTCCAAGTAAATTGTACGCACAGTGGGCAAAAACAAGCTACAAAGTTAATTTAGTTTACACCGGTGGTACAATAAAAATTAACGGAGTAAACCATACAAATAGCTACACAATGACATGCACATTTAAGAATGCCAGCACTACATACTCACTTCCAACAACTAGTCAAGTTATGAGAACAGGTTACAAATTTGTTGCTTGGTATGATAACGAAGAGTGCACAGGCAAAATCTTAACTAAAATTACTATTGACAACGTAAGTGATATGACGCTCTACGCTAAATGGCGTGTTGATCCAAATCATAGCCACAAGTGGGACAAAGGAAGAGTTATAAAAGAACCTAGCTGTAAAGAAGAAGGAGAAATTCTCTACACCTGTTCTGTCTGTAAAGGGACTAAGGTCGAAGCTTTAGCCAAGACTGATAACCACCAGTGGGGTGAGTGGACAACCATTACAAAACCAACGTGTTCTACAAAAGGCAAGGAAATCCGTACCTGTAAAGTATGCTCCAAAACAGAAGAAAGAGCTATCCCAACAATTCCACACACTATAGTAAAAGAAGCCGACAAAGCTGCAACCTGTACAGAAAATGGCTACGAGGGTAGAGAATACTGTTCTGTTTGTAACACAACCATTAAGGAACGCACAATCATTCCAGCCACTGGACACCAGTGGGGAGCATGGCGTACCACTTTAGCCAAGACCTGCACCACAGATGGTAAAGAGGTGAGAGTGTGCTCCAAGTGCTCTGAATAAAGAAGAGAGAACAATTCCAGCAACAGGACACACCCTTAAGAAAGAGGAAGGTGTCGTAGCAACCTGTACAAAAGACGGGCACGAAGGCAACACAGTTTGTGAAGTCTGTGGAGAAACCCTAAAAGAGGGAAAAGTAATTCCAAAGCTTGGACATGATTGGTCTAACGAGAATGGTAAGTGTACTCGGTGCGGAGAAAGCCATGAGCATTCCTTTGGTGAAGGCACAACCATTAAAGAGTTAACCTGTACTCAGGATGGGGAAATCGACTACAAGTGTTCTAAGTGTGGTTACATTAAGAAGGAAATCACAAAAGCTACTGGACATGAATGGGGAGAGTGGAAGACCACTTTAGCCCAGACCTGTACTACAGATGGTAAAGAAGAGAGAATCTGTTCTAAGTGTTCTGAAAAAGAAGAAAGAACTCTCAAGGCTACTGGACATGAATGGGGAGAGTGGAAGACCACTTTAGCCAAGACTTGTACTACAGATGGTAAAGAAGAGAGAACCTGCTCTAAGTGTTCCGAAAAGGAAGAAAGAACTCTCAAGGCTACTGGACACAAATCCGAAACAGTAAGAGTGAAAGCTCCAACCTGTAAAGAAGATGGTTACACTGGCGATGAAGTGTGTAAGGTTTGCCACGAAACTCTTAACAAAGGAACTACAATCCATAAGACAGATTCCCACGAATGGGGAAAATGGACTACAATAAGGGAATCCACCTGTACTGAAAAAGGAGAGCGGAGTCGTAAGTGTGCTGTGTGCGGAGAAGAGGAAATCGAGTCCTTACCTTTAGCAAAGCATTCCTGGGACAATGGAAAAGTAACCCAAGCTCCTAGCTACACAAAGGTTGGGGTTAAGACTTGGACTTGCAAAGAGTGTGGCAAAACTAAGACCACCACTTTAGCAAAGCTCCCAATGCCGAAGGCAGGAACTAAGGTAACAGTTGGTGGAAATCAGTACACAGTAACAAAGGTCGGTTCTGAGGTACGCTTTAGCAAAGCCAATGCTAAAGCAAGAGCCATCACAGTTCCAAGCACAATCAAAGCTAAAGGTATTACCTACAAGGTAACCAGCATTGGAACCAACGCTTTCAAAAACTGTAAAAAACTTACCAAAGCCACCATTGGAGCTAACGTAAAGGTAATCAAAGCAAAAGCTTTCAACAATTGCCCTAAACTCAAAGCAGTCACAATTAAGACAGCACTGCTTACTAAGAAAACTGCAAGCAAGAAGTGCTTTAGCAAAGTGAGCAAAAAGATGGTAATCAAAGTACCAAGAAAGGTTAAAAAGACATACGCTAAAATCTTTAAAGGCTACAGAGTAAGATAAAGCAAAACAAAAAATAATCCCGGAGGGTTTCATCGCTCTCCGGGATTTTAGGTATTTTGTAGTAACTAATTTACGGTAATGTTCCAGTAAATCTAGGTTAACTGTGGCTTTTTTAATTTATGTAGGCCAGTACGCTTAAAGCGAACTGTGCACCTGCAAACAAAACACCAATAGTGGTAATGATCAACATCCAAATATTAATATTTTTCATAGGGCTACCTCCTTCCAGTAAAGTCTGGAACAAGGCATTTTTAGTTACTACATGATACACTTTATCACATAAGAAATTACATAGTCAATTGCATTCTTAGTTAATTCACAAAATGTTCAAAAATACTAATCAGAATTCTGACTAAAACTATTGACTAATTCTTTTCTTTTTACTATAATACTAATACAAAGTAACTAGTTTAGCCTTAGGTAAGTTACTCTAGTAAATCTTTGTTAACTGGGCTAAAGCTGTTGGTATCTACTAACAGCTTTTTTAATTGTAGTTAAAAACAACTCAGTATAAAAAGTATTCACTTGAGACTATTAAACTTGGCTTTAGCAAAGACAGAAGTGTCAGAGCTTTAGCTCAGTAAACAATAAATTAAAAATAATAACGAAAATTGATTATAAAGTAATCTCTTACTATAACCCTCATTAAAACTTAATAGATAACATAACCCAGCTTGCTTTCACCGGTAAGCTGGGTTTTATTTTTGGTACAATGCTTTAGCTAAGACAACAGCCAAGACTTTAACTACAGTGCTTTAACAAAGTCAATTCCAAAGCTTTAGCATAGTAGGCTACCCAGCTTTAGCAAAGTCAATAACAGAGCTTTAACCAAGGCTTCAACTGCAGTGCTTTAGGCAAGTAGTTCCCTAACAAGCAAAGCTCTCCAGCAGACTAGCTTTAGCCACGTACCAAAATAAAATAAATTAAGAAATAAGAAAGGGGGAAGTTTTATGAAGAGATTTGGAATACCACCTTAAAAACATTTGTAACTAAATAATTACAAATTAAGAGAGGTGATATTCTTGGAAGAAAAGAAAAAGTCATATTCAAAAAAGAAAAAGTTAGCTTTAATTCTGTTAGCTATCACTTTAGTTTTAGCATCAGTAGGTACTTTCTTTTATACAGCTTTTGCTAAAGATAGACCTTACAAAAAGTCGGGTAGTTGTACTATCAAAGTTGGTGATGCGACTTTACCTATTTCTGTTGCTTTTAGTGGAACAGAAAACGAGTTTAAAACAAACGGCGATATAGACAAAAAAAGAGCTTTTACCAAAAGTAGTCATACAGTACGTGTATCAGAGGGATCAATAACGCAAGGTACTGCTGTCAGTAACTTGACTGTTTTAAATTCTAAAGGTAAAGCGGCAAATTACGTTGATTGTGGAACAGTACCAGATAGTAGTGGCGATAGATATAACACTGTACTATTTAACATATCTTTTACACTTAAGGCTCATTATTCTTTATCAGGGAGTGTTAAAACAGGTGGATCTGCTACAGGAGGATTTTTTGGATTTGTTTCTGGAACAAGTAGAAAAAAATCCGTTACAGTAAATGGTGAAAAGTTAGCACCATATGAAATCATATATGATTTCTCAACAAATGCTGGACATAAGACAGCAGATCGTAAGATAACCTTGCTTGTTAGATTGAATTTATCGCAAGCTAGAATGTTAAGTACTAGCGAAGGTAATTACTACAATGCCGTACTTACAACAAAAGACAGCATAAAGAAATACACTTATGAACTTAAAGATGATTTGATTAGCAGTAATGCTGTTAAAAGGTCTGATAACTGTGGTACAGTAGAGACTTTACCAAAACCAACATTGACAGGTTACAAATTTAATGGTTGGACAGATGAAAATGATAATAAGCTTTATGCTGGTGGTACTAAATTTACAGTGTGTAGTAAAAACAGAACTTTTACTGCCAGTTGGACAGCTTATACGCATAATGTTGTTTACAATCTACAGGGCGGGCATTTCCCATCTAGCAAAAAATCACAAACGACCTTAAATGGGTGTGTTATAGTACCAAACGGTACTTACTACATTCAATCTGGTTTGACTGGTGGTAGGTATATTCATGTTTACAATAAAAAAATGGAAAAAAGCATTGACCCTATTGTAATATGGAATGGTTGTGGAGGCTCACAAACTAAATGGATTTTCGAAAGATACAAAGATACTCAATACTATTATATTACAAGTTATCTAAATGGTTTAGCTCTGGACTTAAGTGGTAGTCCAAGTAGTAGCAACAAACTCACTAGTAAAAGTGTAGAATTGTGGGAGCAGACTCAACCTGCTGATGACTATTTATGGTATTTAAAAGATGCCGGAAATGGTAAAGTAAACATTTATAACAAGTCATCGGGACAGGTTCTCGATGTTAAAGGTGGGCAGAGTCAAGACAGAGATGGTACATTCCTACAGCAGTATAATTATAATGGTGCGAATAATCAGAAATTCAAACTTATTTCTGCAGATCAGAAGGACTATCCTAATCGTATGCAGTATGGTAATCATAATATTTATGTGAACTCTTTAGCCCCAGAGAAAGACAACAGTACTTTCTTCTACTGGAATACAAAACCAGATGGTACTGGTAAAACGTACAAAGCTGGAAGTGTTTATCAAGCAATACAGAATGGTGGTACTGTAACTTTGTATGCCATTTGGAACATTGATGATTTTACTGTAAGTTTTAGTTCTAATGGTGGTACTGGTTCTATCGCTTCCATAACGCATAAAGGTTTTGAATCATTTACATTACCAACAAATACCTTTACACGAAAAGGTTATGTCTTTAGAGGATGGTCTTTAGAGAAGTACCCAGATAAAGCTTCGTACAAAGATGGTGCTGTTTATGATAACCAGACTCCAAATGCAACGTTATATGCACAGTGGCAGCGAAAGATTGGTGGGTTTATTCAGAGACCTTTCCTTGATTCACAAATGTTCTACAAAGACGCTGCATTAATTGGTGAAAATGGAACTACCTACAATGGAGATTTGATTGATTCCAGAATGGCACACATTGATGAAAATGGTAATCCAGGCTACTTTAGCAATGGTTGGAATAAATAGCATTCCACCTTAGCTCAGCTCTTATTCTAATCAGTTAAGAGCTAGGCATTGCTCTGCTTTAGCCAAGTCAAACAACACAACTAAATCTTAGCAAACGTTTTAGCCTAGACAAACAGCATGCAAGAACAAACGCAATCCCAGGGAATTTCATCGTTCTCTGGGATTTTTATTTTTTACAAGAAAAGCTCTAATCAAGATCACAGCTCTAACCAAGATTACAACCCTAACTAAACTCATTACATTAACAGGAGGATTAGCATGACTAACGGAATCGTAACCAGTGGAAGTATAATCAAAATGGATTTAAAAGATAAATATGTATTCTGGGACATTGATGGAACTTTAGCCCCATATCGCTTCAACGATCATGTAGCAGACCCAGATGGTTCTATGAATAGTCTAAGTTTAAAAGAAATAGAAAATGGTGTATTTCTACATAGAAAACCATCTAAACATATGCAAAAAGTTCTGAAAACTTGTGAATCAAAACAGAATATCGTAGTAGGGCATTGTTTAACAGAGAAAGAAATGCAGGATAAAGGAATCTGGCTTGCTAAGAATTATCCAATGATTTCTGAACATTTATTTCTTTCTAGAGACAAATCCAAAACAACTGCCATCTTAAAATACTGTAACGAGCATAACATTAATTTAAAAGACGTTATCTTTGTGGATGATATAATTCCATTTCTAATTGAAGCGGAGCGTGAAGGTATCAGATCATTTCACATTAGTAGTTTTCTCGACTGGGAGTATTCAATGCTCTAGCCAAGACCACTACGGACCACAGCTTTAGCACAGCTGCTACCAAAGCATTACTTGACCATCACAAACATTACAGCTTTAGCAAAGTCCTAACAGCTTTAGCAAAGTCGAGCCAGCGTTAACTGAGTAATAATTCTAAAATTTAATAAAACAAATTAATCAATCACATAGTCCCAGAGAATTTCGTCGTTCTCTGGGACTTTTTTATTTTTACTAAAGAAGTGAGAATTCACACACTTTAGCCAAGACTCTTAAATGTCTATCATGCACAGGTAATAGCCTTCACTTTAGCTCAGACATTAATCAATTAATCATTTCCTAATAATTACAGATCGGAGTTATGTAAATCCAGCTTTAGCCAAGTATCCCTTATAAAATAATAAAAACAAGGAGGGATTTAAAATGGCAGTTATTTTAGTTGATTATGAAAATGTTCGAAATTTAAAAGGAGTAGATTTACTTAATTCAGAGGATACTTTTGTAATATTTTATAGTAATAACTGTAAAAGAATTAAAAAAGAGTATCTGGAACCTATTCTCAAAAGTCAATGTAACTTTAGAACAGTTAAATTAAAAAAGACCGGAAGGAACGCTCTTGATTTTTACATTGCAGCAGAATGTGGTTTACTTGCTGAAAGAGGAGTTAAAGAGATAGGTATTCTTAGTCAAGATAAGGGTTATAATGCAACTATTGATTTCTTTGATAGAGAACCTTCTACAGATGCTATAAAAATATTTAAATCTAAGAGTCTTGAGAGTTTATTCTTACAATTCTCCGGAGAAAGTGATAAAGCTCGTAAACTTATTATTAATGCTAAACAATATTCGTATGATTTAGACATAGAATCTGCAAAATTGGAAGAACGAAACAGAATTCTGGGTGAATTAAAGTTACTATTGGCAGGTACAGCTTTTGAAAACAAAACATGTGAAATTATCGACTTTTTAACAGCTTCAGAAGCACACTCTAAAAAAGAACTTTACGTAAACTCATTACATTCTTTTGGTAAAAAGGAGGGTACAGAAATCTATAATTTTCTAAAAGACAGAATTACACTTAATGCTTTAGCAAAGCAAACTCTTTAGCAAAGTGGCAAATTAATAGCAAACATCAGGCAACGCAATCCCAGAGGATTTAATTATTCTCTGGGATTTTATTTTTAATAAGGAGAAGAGATTATGAAAGAATTGCAACAAAACTTAATAACACATTTAAAAAAGCATTTAATTTTAACAGCAATAATACTAATGACCGTAGTATTATTAACACCTTTAGCAACGCAAGCTAAAACAGTTAGTAAAGGACATAAAACAACAGCAGCAACAACAACACAACTTAAAAAGAGGTCCAAGAAGAGGTCCAAGCACTTCACTACAATCCGGAAGAAATCCAGAAAAAACTCCACTACAATCCGAAAGAAGTCCAAGAAGAAATCCAAGAAGAGATCCAAGCAGAAGTCCAAGAAGAAGTCCAAGAAGAGGTCAAAGCAGAAGTCCAAGAAGAGGTCAAAGCATTCCAACACATTCCAAACACACAAGACAATAAGAATACAATCCAACATTTACCAAAACGAATTAAACAAAAGATTTAAAGATAAAGAGTTACGCACCATAGTAAAATTAGTCACTAATGGACAAATTGGCTATGTAGGTAAATTCAAAGATGTAAAAAGAATCAAAGACGAAATCAATTCAAAAAGCGGAACCACATTTGTCGTATGGAGACAAGTCAAACCAGGACAGGATGAAAATTATTACAAACCATTCCTACAAGCAAAGTATAAAACTGTGACTGACGATGAAATCACATACAATGCTACATACAACAATAAATTTGTACACTATAAAACGTCTGACCTAATCTATTGCTTACGACTATACGATAAAGAAGGTAATCTCGCTAAACAAAGAATGAACTACTGGGCTTTAGCCAAGCAAGCTACCCGAAAGGCTAAAGTGAAGAATAGCGATTCCGATAGAGAAGCTGTTAGAAAAATTGCATATTGGATTTGCAAGCACACTAAATACGCATACGGCCAATACGACAATGCGGAAGCCGGAACACTCTTTAGCAAAGGAAGAGGAGTGTGTAGGGACTACTCAGACGCTTTCTGGGCAATGTGCAAAGTAAGTGGAATACAATGTGAATACTACGCTGGTACAGTTACCGGAGGAGGAAGACATGGTTGGAACAGAGTCAAGATTGAAGGTAAATGGTATTGGATTGATGTAACATGGATGGACTGCGGTAAATCAATCAACAAAAATTATTACTTAAAACGTAAACTATGGAAAAATCACAAAATAACTGAATTAGGTCAAAAGAATGCATTAATAGCCAATGTGCATTATGTGGAATTAAGATAATTAACCCAGCACTACTAGAGATGGCAGTCACGTCAGTATCTTCAGATCACGTGACCGTAAGGGAACACTGACGAATCTCTAGTTTAGCACAGTACTCCAAACAATTCAACAGCTTTAGCCAAGTAATCTAAAACCAATTTAGCAAAGGAGCAACACAATGAAATCAAAAGCAGCAGCACATCTAAAAGTAACAGCAATACACCTAAAAGCAACAGCAACACACCTAAAAGCAGCGATAAATCTTAAAACAACCCTAGCATTACTCACAATGGTATTTCTCATAATGGCATTTCTCATCACGCAACCCACATATGCCAAAACAGCTACTCGCCTTAACATTACCCACACATCTTCCAAAGCAACCACACATTCCAAGAATAAGAAACAAAAGAACACACATAAGAATAAAAAGAACAAACATAAGAATAAAAAATACAAAAACAGAGTCAAAATACAAACAAAGATTTACCAAAAAGAGTTAAACACTAAATTACATCACAACACCTACAACACCCATGGCACACCTCTCAATACAGTCCTCAACCGAGTACTACAAGGAAAAATCGGTTACGTAGGTAAATACGAAGAAATAAAATCAATGATAAATCAAATCAATCAAATGGCAGGAACAAAACTTACAACTATAAGATTCATCGAGATTAATCGCGCACAAAGCTACTATAAGCAATTCCTAAATATACCAGGAAATCCAGATAACAGCTGTAAAGATATGCAAAAACGACGAATAGGTAATACACTCTGCTATCTTACCCTTTCCAGTACAAAAGGAGACACAGTCAAAAGCCGCAGCAGATACTGGGCTTTAGCCAAGAAAGCTGTCCGTAAGGCGGGTGTACACAATGGCGATACAGACAAAGTAGCAGTTCATAAAATTGCAATGTGGATTTGTAAGCATACAAAATACAAAGAAGGTAATTACGACAACTCTGAAGCAGGCACCCTCTTTAAAAAAGGAACAGGAGTCTGTAGGGACTATTCCGATGCATTCTGGTCAATGTGTAAGATTTGTAATATTCCATGTAAATACTACACAGGTTATGCAGGTGGGTTTCATGGTTGGAACAGAGTTAAGGTCAGTGGAAAATGGTATTGGATAGATGTCACATGGATGGACAATAGAACAATAGATAAGAGATATTACCTCAAAAGAAGATTATGGAATAATCACAGATCACCAAAATCTACATTTAAAAGTATTTTAAGTTGTGGGAAAACAACCACACCTTAGTTCTGCTTTAGCTTAGTACTATGAAAGCATTAAATTCTTACTGGCAGGTACGAGAGTACCGAAGTAAGATATTTAGCCCAGTTGAGTTTCATCGCTCTTCTGGGTTTTATTTTACCAAAAATAAATTATTAAAAAAAGGAGTAGTCTTATGGGTAAAAATTTACAAAGATTGACAACAGATTACGAAGGGCTTTTAAAACGTTATTCAATGGAAAAGAATTTCATTCAGAAAAGAAATTCTACAGGCGTGACTACATTCCCTGTTATACAGGATGCGTGGTTATTTGATAAAAACGTTGAAATAGTCGATTGCCCAGGAAGTGAGTACAAACTTCCAGGCATTGTTGTCAATAACTTTAATGAATTATTCAAAAGCTTTAGCTCAGCCAAAATATACAACAGTATAAATATACGTGTTGATGATTGGTACATGAGTGATGATTCCAACACTTTCACAATTACTACGGGAAGAACTAATTATTACAAATCTTTAGTAACAAATCGTGCTATTGATTACGCTTTAGCCGAGGGAATAAGTGTAAGAGAACTGTTAGAGTGTGGTCCTTTTATTCATTCATTAAAAACTTCTTCACTCTCAAATCATTTAGGGTTTAATGGTTTTGTGGAAAGTGCTGACGGAAAGATAGCATTGATATTTCGAAAAAAGGGAATGTCAATTGGTGAAGAGACCTATTCGAACAGTGTTACAGCAAGCCTAAAAATTAAATACGCCTTAGACGAGTCTTATCTATTTACAAAAGATGGTTTAATGAATGCCATTATTGAAGAAATCAATGATGAACTCGGAATTCCATTTAAAACACTAATAACCAAGAATAACGAACCAATACAGTTAATTGCAGCCTATCGAGATGTGCTTGAGGGCGGAAAACCACAACTATTATTCTATGCAAAAACAGAAATGACTTCAGAACAAATAACTTATGCATTTAATAGTAAAAATACTAAAATTAATTGTAATGAAAAACCACTTGCTGCTACAGAAAGTATGATTACAGATGGAAACTTTATTTATTGGATAGCATTAGAAGATCTTTTAAAATGTGATGTATTTCCAAATAAGTTTGTACATGACGGTAAAGATTTTACTATGTTGCCATCGGCCGCTGCATGTATTGTAATGCTGCAGGAATTTAAAAATAAAAGATAACAAAAGTACAACTGAACATATACAAGAAGACAATCAAGCAGACAAGAAGACAAGAAGATTGCTTAACAGCCTAACAGCCTAACAGCTTTAGCCCAGTTGAGTTTCATAGCTCATCTGGGTTTTTAAATTTAATATTCTAATTAAAATAAATCAGAAACAGAAAGAAGGCCTATCATGATTTACATTGTTATTTCTATTAGAGAACGTAGTACTAGAATTCTCACAGATCACATTTCTAAGAAAAAGTATTTTACCGATTTAGCTTTAGCCAAGGAAAAACTTTACAAAGATTTTGCACTTTCCTACAGTGCTAAAACAGATAAAACTTTAAGCAAAGAAGAGTTCAATAGAATGAAAGGTAAGTGTACAGATTGGTACGGCATAAACAGTAACGGAGAAATAGCTTGGATAAATGATGTTAATGGTGCTGACTATGATATCCAAATATTAAGCATAGAAAAATAATGCTACAGTGCTGTGTTGATCAGCACATTGGTCGCCGCTTTAGCCAAGGCAACCACAGCTTAAGTCAAATCAACTTTAACCAAGTGCATCCCTACACATCCCCACACATCCAAAAGGAGGCCAAACATGAAGAACAATTCAACTAAAAGTGAAAAGTGTATCAAAAGAAGTGAAAAGGTAAATAAAATTCTAACACAGCTAGAACACGGAACAAAAGAACTATTCAATAGTGAACGTTATCAGAAATACTTAGTAACCTTTTCTAAATTCACAAACTATAGTATTAACAACACAATACTAATTTATCTACAAAACCCTAATGCCACCTTAGTTGCCGGATATAAAGCGTGGGAAACGAAGTTTAATCGACATGTAAAGCAAGGAGAAAAGAGAATAGTAATTCTTGCACCAATGAAATACAAGAAAGACCCGGACGATGAAGATAGCGAAGTGTACATTAGATTTAGAACAACTGCTGTATTCGATATCAGTCAGACAGAAGGGGAAGAGCTTCCAAGCTTTAGCCCAGTATCTATTGTGAAAGATGTGAATGGGTATCAAAAACTCTTCACAGCTTTAGCCAAGCTTACTGATTACAAAATAGAGTTTGCAGCTTTAGCCAAAGACACCTGTAAAGGAACATGTAATTTTACAACACATACAATTACAATTAGAGAAGGTATGAGTGAGTCCGAAAATCTATCGACCTTAATTCACGAAATTGCACATTCAATTTTACATGAAGATGAACATAATTCACGTAATCAAGCTGAAGTCGAAGCTGAAAGCGTCGCATTCGTTGTAAGTACTTTCTTAGGATTGGATACAAGTGATTACTCATTCCCATACATTGTTGGGTGGGAAGAAAACGATGTTGACTTACTTAGACAATCCTTACAAAGAATTAAAACAACTTCTAATTCGTTAATCACGCAGCTAGAAAACGAACTACAGAATGGTACAGAACAAAAATCTAATGAAAAAGAAGTAAAGACTAAAGAAGAAGTAAAGGTAACACAGACAATGAAATTATTTTAGATCTGCTTTAGCCTAGATGTGTGCTGTAGCTTTAGCCTAGTTTACTAATTACAAACCGGCGCTCGTCCGCCGGAGGCATTTACTTGTATTAGCTTTAGCCCAGCACCATCAGCTTTAGTCCAGTAATCTAATTTCGTTTTAATAGAGTATTTGTTACATGTAAAGAAATGATAAGAAATGATAACTTCTGTAAAGAATTGATAACCAGTGATAATTAACGTCAAGAATTGAAAATCATTGAAAACAAATGATAAGAATTGAAAACCATTGAAAATAAATGATAAGTTGTGATAACCATTGAAAACAAATGAAAAGGAGAATACCATGAGTAAATTAGTGAATGAACTTTATAAAGCAACCAGAAAATTAGGCAAAACAGCCTCCGTTTTAAATGACATTGAAAATATCTCAAAAGGAAACCTTGACAAGGTTATAAAGAAAAAAGTAAAAAGAGAAATTCACAAAGAACTCAATAAGAAGATGAAATAAACCATAATATTAATAAAGGAGAATTAACAATGAATGATTATTTAAACAACCCACTTTTACTTATCATTGACATGCAAAACGTCTACAAAGAAGGACAACCTTGGGAGTGTAAGAACTACGACAATGCACTCTCTAACGTTCTTGCCTTACTGGATGATGGTCACTTTAGCCAAGACAACACAATACTAACACGTTACCTAGCCTCAACACATCCAACAGGAGTATGGAAGAACTACAACAAAGAGTACGCAGAGATCAACGCAAACCAGTGGTATAACGATTTAGACCAGGAACTACAACAGCGTTGTAAAAACTACAAATGCTACGACAAATCGACCTTTTCCTCCTACAGTGTTAAAGAAATCCAAGAAGCAGTTCATAACGCTTCAAGCGTAGTTATCACAGGTGTTGTTGCAGAATGCTGCGTCTTAGCCACAGTATCCAGTTTGATCGACGTCGGCAAATACGTGTACTACATTACAGATGCAGTAGCAGGATTAGACAACGAGAAGGAAAACGCCACCATAAAAGTATTAGAAGGTTTAGCCCCGTTACATCTCTCAATCATAACAACAAATGAGTTCAAAGCTTTAGCCCAGAACAATACAGGATTGTTTAAGTTAAATCTATTTTAAATCAAGAAGGGCTTTAGCCCAGATCTAACAATTTAATCAAATAAACCAAAGGAGGTTTTAATTATGGCAATAATTAAAGTGAATGAATTTTTAGATACAGCGATGTGTGTGTAAGAGATGCAGAAATTTTAAAGGGTAGGATAATGCCTTACATAGAATCTAATGAATCTGTACTTTTAGATTTTAAAGGAGTGATACATTTTACTTCTTTATTTTTTAATACAAGTTTATGCTCTATTTTATTTAAAATAGGACAAGAAAAGTATGATAATTTAGTTACAGTATTTAATCTCCCTGATTACGCAAAAGATTCTTATGAAGATTGCTATGAAGAAACTATAGATAATCCTTTCGAAGGGTTAAGTGAGTACGAATTATGAGAATTAGGGCATAAATTATTAAATATTGATGATGAAGAGGATGACTAAATGGCAAATATTGAAGAAAATAACGATGATGAGGTATGAAGAGTGAAATCATAACACATTCCAAACAGATAACACAGGTATACAAACTCTCATTTCACAATTGAACATTTTATAACTTTCCAAAACTACAGGGAGGAAGGTTATGATTGCGATATTAAAAGAAGAGGATATAGACCTTATTGTGAAAAGTTATATGTATAGCGATAATACAAATTACATTCTAAGACTAATAAAAGTCTTTAGCAAAGAAAGTGAACGTTATTGCCTTTTCTCATTCGATTACATGAGCGACCAAGCTAAAAACTATTCACTAATATCTTACAAAGATAAAAAGTGTACTTGCACTTGCTGTAATCATAGCGTACAGGATTCTATGCTTTACTTATTAGAAGATAATTTAATTACTATTTGTTTTGATTGTCTACAACGAAAACATTTCAGCTTTAGCCCAGACGTTAACATCTCATTCGTTGCAAAACTTTTAGCCAAGCACAACCACGTTGAAATACTTACTAAAATATTTTCCAACTGGGATACCGAACATAGCTACTATGGATACAGAGTTCGAAATGTTAGTAAAAGCGAAGAAGTGTTTTATTACTTGGACACACAAGATCGGTATAGCTTGCACAGTATTGATAAAAACAGACCATTCAATGTGACATTTAACAATGCACGACTTTTGTTTTTATACAATTACTATTTCCTAATGAAGTTGCTAAAACAAGTAAGTGACAAAGAAATCTGCTACAAAGTTCTTTCCAAGAACTTTAGCCAAGAAGAATTGCAGGAGGTTAAGTTAGCTTTAGCAAGTTTTAGCCAAGCAACAGTTGTCGGTAAGACAAACGATACCGGCAAAGCGAGTGAGAGCTTTAGCCAAGAGCAGCGACAACAGCGGCAGCCATTGCGAGCCGCAGGCGAGCTGGGAGCGAAGCGACCTAGCTGTTTGACCGAAGGCGCGAAGCGCCGAAGGGAGTCAAACAATAGCCAAGAAATTACAAGCATTAAAAGTAAAACAGACAACGTGCTTGAAGTTGGTAAAACTTACAAGAATGCAAAAGTAAAACTATTACATGTACCGAAAGACCATAGAGGATTTTTTAAAGGTAGTTATAAACATCTATATGCTATTTACTATGGACCACATGCATTGTTGTGGAATACCAATAAAGCCGTAGAAGATGGAAATTATGTTTGTAGTTTTATTGTGCAACGTAGTGCACACTCTAAGGGATACATGTTTGTAAATAATTGTAGACTTAAGAAGATTGAAAAATCGTAATCAAAGAGTTATGAAGAGTAATCAAAGAGTAATTATAGAAAAATTATAAAAGGAGTCAAAGGAGAAATTGTTATGTTAATTAACTTAACGTATGCTTGTAAAATGGGATGTAATCATTGTTTATCTGATTGTAAACCTGATGGTGAAAATATGTCAATCAGTACTTTAAAAGATGTTCTTAACTTTTTAACAAAGTATGGCATTCCAACATGGTGTTTTTCTGGTGGAGAGATTTTTGAACATCCTAACATTTTAGCAATGTTAGATATTATTGAGGAAGAGTGGTTAAAAGCGGGTAAGTTCTCTGCATTACTTTTTATTACCAATGGACGTGAACTTGTACGTAACAAAGAAGTCTTTAGTCACGTTGAAACTCTTGTTAAAAAATACGGAAAGAAATCTATTTACATACAGGTCACTAATGATCCGAGATTTTATCCTGATAAATTAACAGAAAAAGAACTTTATTGGCTTAATAAAATTGCATCCACCATAGACCCTTTAGTAGGATTATCTAATGATAAAGATAGGTGTCTTTATCCACAAGGTCGAGCTTTAGAAAATTACTCAGAAAAGAATTGGAACACTATTGGACCAAAGTGTACTAATGTTAGATTACTTGCTAAACATGGTTTTCATTTAAATGGAATTTCTATGACATTATATCTAAAAGGCAAAAACTGTACACCAGCTATTGCTCCTAATGGTGATATTAAATTAGGAGAATCAGCATTGTGTCCTCCAGTTGCTTCCATTTATGATGAAGAGAGAATGATACTTAATAAAATGAAAAACTTTCATTGTAAACAATGTACAATAGCATGGGAAAAGCTGAAAAAGAATGAACCTGAGATATATCAGATATTAAATCAGCTTTAGCCCAGTACTGTACTTCAAGCAACTAAGAACCAAGATGGCAGTACTGTCAAGTATCTTTAGATCATTAGAGCAAAGTGAGCATTACGAATCTTGGTTTTTAGCCAAGTACAACATTTACATTTAATCGGAGGTATACAAATGGAAATTAAAGTTTCAGAAGTAATGCAACGTGAGGATAATAGTCTTTATTTAAAAGAGATCGAAGTGATTAACTACGATGAAGTGGAAATTTTAAATACACCAGACAATGCGGTAAAATTAATGACAGATGTATTCGAAATTAATAAAAAGATTAGTGAAGAGATTTTTGTAATTGCTTTAACCACAGATTCCAAACCTTTACATTTCTTTAGGTTAAATCGTGGTACAGTAAACAACTCACTATTTGATACTCGTGGTTTAATGATTTCTTTGCTATTAGCAAACGCTTCTACATTCGTTATTGTACACAATCACCCAAGTGGTAGTATCACACCATCCAAACCAGATATTGATATAACACAAAAGTTAAATAAAGCAGCAGAACTGTTAGGTTTAACCTTCACTGACCACATCATTGTCGGCAAACGTGAGGATCATTATTCCTTCCGAGAATTCTATGATGATTTAGCCAAAGTGCGATAAAAAGTAGAAAGGAGATTTATGTTTGAAATAAAAGGAAAAGTAAATACAGCAATTTGTTATGCAAAAGTATTTGAGCAAGAAGCAGTCGAACAAATTCGTAGGATGTGCGATTATGAATTGACAGAAAATAGTCACATTCGTATTATGCCAGATGTACATGTTGGTAAAGGTTGTACAATTGGAACAACGATGACTGTCACAGATAAAGTATGTCCAAACATTGTTGGTGTAGATATTGGATGTGGAATGTACACAGTAAAATTAGCAGAAAAAGTATTAGATTTTGAGAAGATAGATGAAATCTGTCATTACATTCCTTCAGGCATGCAGGTATGGGAAATGGCACAGGAAGAGTTTTCTTTCACAGATTTGCGTTGTTATAAGTCATTACGAAATAAAGAACGACTACTGTGTTCATTGGGAACATTGGGAGGTGGAAATCATTTTATCGAAATAGACCAAGCATCTGATGGCACATTCTATTTAATAATTCATACAGGAAGTCGTAATCTTGGGAAACAGGTTGCAGAGATTTATCAAAACATTGCAATCGATTTATGTCATGGTAAAGAAGAGTACTATGCGAAAAGAAAGGAACTAATTTCTTCTTATAGAGCTGATGGCAAACAACAGTTAATACAAAAGGCACTGGAAGCTTTAGCCAAGGAATTTGAAAATCGTGGTTTAACTGTTCCAGAAGATTTGTGTTGGTTACAAGGAAAGTATCTTAATGACTATCTTCATGATGTTGAAATTTGCCAGCAGTTTGCAAAAAGAAATCGAGAGAAGATAGCAGAAATAATTCTGAAGAAAAGTGGTTTAACCCAGTTAGATTCTTTCCATACAATACATAATTATATTGATACAAAAGAAATGATTTTACGGAAAAGTGCAATCGCAGCATACAGAAATGAGATGGTGTTGATTCCAATTAACATGAGAGATGGTTCTATCTTAGCTATAGGACTAGGTAATTCAGAATGGAATTATTCCGCTCCACATGGAGCTGGCAGAATTATGTCAAGGTCAAAAGCTAAAAGTTCTATAAGTCTTGAAGAATACAAAGAAGCTATGAAAGGTGTATACACGACTTCTGTAAATGAACATACCTTAGACGAAGCACCAATGGCATACAAATCCTTAGATGACATTATAGATGTTATTAAAGAAACTGTTATTCCTATTAACATAATGAAACCAGTTTACAATTTTAAGGCTTCTAACGATGAAGCTCCTTGGAGAGTACTTTAACCAAGAACCAAGTTGGCAGTACTGCTAAGTATCTTTAGATCACGAGAGCGAAGCGAGCATTACGAATCTTAGCTTTAGTACAGTATAATAACTTTTTAATTTAATAACTATTTTTACGGGTAGCTTTGGCTACCCTTTTGTTTTTGTAGGAGAGCATTAGGCTCTCCGTTTTTATTTTTGTAGGAGGGAGTTAATCCCTCCGTTTTTATTATTTGAAAGGAGGTGAACACTTAATCATGCTAGACAAAAACAATCCTTGCATTTCCAATTTAGCACAGCGCGGACTTACTCTAGAAAAGTTAGAGAAGCTTTCCGTTAAGTCCAATCTAGGTGTTAGTTTCGTAGAAGATCTAGGACGCTTTAGCAAAGAAGAACTTTTCAAAGAACTTCAAACAGTTACAGATCATTATAACAACGAAGCTATACTAACAACCATTGATATTCCATTCCGGATTAAAGATTTAAATTCAATGCTACATAATTACGAACGTTATTATTACACTAAAGAAGCCAATAGAGTCTTTAATGATATCCTAGGCTTTAGATCAGTGTACACTAATTACGATGACGTTTTAGCCATGGAACTGCCAGAACAATTTAGAATTAGTGATATGTCCCATGGAAAGACTATTGATGATGGATACCGAGGGGTACATCTTCATTATCAAATGGACGAATTTCATTATCCTATTGAAATACAATTTAACACAGCATGGGATTTACAGTTTAATCAATGGCTACACAAGTATGTCTATAAGAAAAGCATACCTAACATTATTGGTGCTTTATTGCGAAGATATTATGAAAATGGTAAAATAAAATCAGAAACAGATTTTAAGGAGGTCTTAAACGGTGGTATATTTAATCGTAAGGAATGATAAAGAGATTGGTTCTATTGCTTTCAAAACGGTATTGGGGGAAGCTTTAGCCCAGTTAAAGCACCAGGTTTCAGAAATAACTGAAAAGAGTAAGATAGAGATAATCACCATCAGCAGACCAGAAGCATACGGTGAATACAGCCCATACAGAATTATGGGCACGAAAGAAGAATTCATTAAAGAAGTAAAAAGAGAGTATGGTAGTTCACTTTAGCCAAGAACTTCTGGTGTAAGTCGTCCAATACTCCCACATTATTTACAGCCAAGCAAGGTGTCATAGCCTGCCTTGGTTTTACTAAATTAAAAATAAAAGAAGACTAAAATAAAAGAATAGCAAAAAAATTTAAATGAGATTTAAAAATGGAGAGGAGATTATAATATGTTAAATATTTGGTATTGCGGAGGAAACGTAGAAGTACTAACGGATGCCCCACGTTATTTCGATAATGTATGGGAAGATGAATGGCTAGAAGATCCTTTAGTAAAACAAATGATTAAAGACATAGATAATTCAGAGGTAATTAGCCCACATTTAATAGAAAGCCCGGTACTTGGTCCAATAGGTCCAAAAGATATCTCAGGAGGAGTAAAAGTCTTAATACTATTATTGAAAGACACCTCATTCATTTACAATATTTCAAATTGTGGAGATAACTGTGCAAAATGGATTATTGAAATAGCGAAGATATATGAAAAAGAGCAGAACAGTGATTTAACAGTTTTTCTAGAACACATAATGGATTTCGGAACTTGCCAACCTTTAGGTATAGACTTTAAAATAATGAATTCAAATAAGATTGTAAAAAACACAGTGGACTATGTTGATGAAGTTATTAAAGCAGAATACTTAGTAGAAGACGGTATCGTTCCAGAAGCTGAATTCATTTAACTGGTATTTCATCTTAGCATATTTCACTTTAGCCCAGTACTCTTTGCGAAGCAGTACTTTAGCCAAGGATTCTTAACGGTGCTATCCAAGATTTAAAAGGCTTTAGACCAGAATTCTACGAAGCAGCATTAATCTAATACCACAATGGAGGTTATAATGAAAGGAAAATATCATTTTAAAGTTTACAATAAAAAATTACTTTTCGAATTCGATATCAAGAGAAATATTACTTTTATACAAGGAAACAGTGCAACTGGAAAAACAACATTATTAAATATGATGTATGATTATTTATTAAGTGGTAGAGGTTCAGGAATCACTGTAGAAACAAATGCTAAGTTTATGGTATATTTAAGAAAATCATTAACGGCAACATGGAAACAGGAATTAGGGAATTTAACTGATACTATTATTTTTATTGAAGAAAACAATAGATTTATACAACGTTCTGACTTTACTAAATTTGTAAAAGAATCTGGTAATTATTTTGTATTTATTAACAGAAAAGCATTAAAAATGTTACCATATAGTGTAACAGAAATTTACAGATTACAAAATGAATACTCAGAAGAAGAAAAGAAGCAAGTTTATACATTACAACAACGCTATCCAACACTCACATATATGAATGGAAATGTAAATTTAATAGCCACAGAAGATTCCAAATCTGGATTAGAATTCTTTAGCAAAGTATTCAATAATATAGAAATTACAAGCACATACGGAAATACTAAAGTTATTTCTTTCTTAGAAAATATAGAAAATACTGATATCTTATGTATTGTTGATGGAGCAGCTTTTGGATGTTTTATTAAAGATTTAATTTCAACTTGTAATCAGCACCCAACAAAACATATTACCTATTGGGCACCAGAATCATTTGAGTTCTTGCTATTGACTGCAAAGACTATTAATTTTCCTGAGTTAGATAAAATATTGAAAGACACATCTAATTATGTTGATTGTATAAAATTCGTTAGCTGGGAAAGATTTTATACGTTTCTAATGGAAACAAAATCTAACGGACAAGCAGCATATGATAAACATTCTATAACTCAGTTTTATATTACAGAAGAAAATATTAATAAAGTTTTAAAAATATTTCCAAAATCTATACAATTACTAGCGCAGGCAGGTAAAGAGTGTAAAACAATGAATTTATTTTAATGACACTTTAACTAAGTACTCTTTGCGAAGCAGTTGTTTAGCTCAGTACACAAATTTACTAAAAATGAATTTATTTTAAACTTAATAGTGTAATGCTTAATACCACAGCAGTAAGTAATTGTTGTGGTTTTCTTTTATACTTTAGCCAAGTAACAATCTCGGAGGTAAATAAAATGCAAGAAACAAAAAGACAATTTAAACCAGAGACAGGAGAAAGACGTTTAGAAAGACTTAGTAAATTCATTAGTATGATTTTACGACACAAACCAGAAGTAATCGGAATTACATTAGACGAACATGGGTGGGCAAACGTAGATGAATTGGTGGAAGGTATTAATAAAAACGAGGCCTTTAGCAAAGCGACTCTTGAGAAAATTGTAAAGACTGATAAGAAACAGCGTTACAGCTTTAGCCAAGATAAAACTCTAATTAGAGCAAATCAGGGGCATTCAATTCCTGTAGACGTTGAGTTAGAAAAGAAAGAACCACCAAAAGTTCTTTACCATGGAACAGGTGTTAAATCAGTAAAAGCAATCCAAGAGCAGGGACTTCTTCCAATGGAACGACTTTATGTACATTTATCTACAGATGTCGAAACAGCCACCAATGTTGGGAAGCGTCATGGCACACCTGTTATTTTCCAAGTTAATGCGGAACAGATGCAAAAAGACGGCTATGACTTCTTTCAATCCGTCAATGGTGTATGGTTAACTAAAGAAGTTCCAGTTAAATACTTGGAGTTGAATTAATTCACTCAAGTCGCTAATTAATTCACTCTAAGTCACTAATTATTCTATTGGAGGTTATTATGCAACGTTCAAAGGAGTTTCAATTTTTAATAGGAAATCATTTACACAATTCACTCTTAGCTGCTATTGAAGAGAATAACAACACTGACATTTCAATTGTAAAAAATAATCGAATCATAACGACAATATCGAAATCAAAGGCAAACGATTTAGCCAAGGCAATCATAGTACTTAATGATAACTATGGTGATAAAGTAGTTGGAGTAATTCTTCATGGCAGCTATGCTGTTAATAAAGCTAGAGAAGATAGTGATGTTGATGTTTTTGTTTTAGTAAAAGAAAAAATGCAACAAAGTGATCTATGGAAGTTTAAAGCTCTCTTAGCAGACAGCATTGATATTCACTTTAGCACAGTTGACTACTTTTGGAATGTCAATAATACCATACATCAAAACATTATGCGAAAAGGACTTTTACTGTGGGTATCCTAATAAACTTTAGCTAAGTAAAAAAGCTATCACTGCTAATGTCCTAATAAACTTTAGCTAAGTAAAAAAGCTATCATTGCTAATGTCCTAATAAACTTTAGCTAAGTAAGAAAGGAGGTTATTACTATTACTGTGAGTAAATTAGATAACAGTTCTACATATTATGCTAAACCAAAACATCGCACTTATTTAGCAATGGCTAAAGAAAATTATAACTTCGTAAGACACGCTATTTCACATAATTATGCGACAAATTATACAGTTGTACAAGCAGCATTATCTGCCGTATTCTATTTTAAATACATCATCGATACTTTTGATATAAACGAAGAGAGTGTAGAAAAGCGTACAGAAGTTTTGCGAAGCAACAATTTAGCCACGTTACTTCATTACATTTCAAATGAGATGGAGATTCCAATTTCTATTTCACTACTATCTAAAGCTACTTCACTTACAAGTTATTATTTCGCTTTAGACGAGATAACGACAGACACTTTTGTAGTTACAAAGGAAGAAGCGCATTTTTGTTTTAAAAACTTGGAAATGTGTAGAAAACATGCATTGTTAATAATTGATGAGCTAGAGAAATCAACAAGAGATAATAGTGATAAAATACCAGACGATGTTATTGTTTTTGAAGACAAAGAGTATACATTATAAAAGAAATTTATAAATAAATAATTCTAAAAACGCATTAGATTCAAAAGTCTGATGCGTTTTTATCTTAGTAAAGGAGGTAATTAAAAATGGCAGTAATAGGTGCTATTCTTGGTGACATTGCAGGCTCATTCTATGAATTTTACAGACCAAAAGATTTAGATTGGAAACACTGCGAACTATTTACTAAACAGAATTTCTACACTGACGATACAGTTTTAACTTTAGCATGTAAACTAGCTATTCTGAAAGATAATCCGTTCTCGGAAGCCTATACCACTTTAGCCCAGAAATATCCAGATGAGAGCTACGGTGGTCTTTTTAAAGATTGGCTAAAGAGAGGTTCTAAAGAACCCACCAATAGCTTTGGCAATGGTTCTGCAATGCGATGTTCATTCATTGGAGAGCACTTTAGCCAAGAAAGCGATGTTATTAAATACGCAATCAAATCAGCCGAATGCACTCACGGTCATCCTGAAGGAATAAAAGGTGCAGTCGTTACCTCAAAGTGTATTTTCATGGCAAAAACTGGTGCTTCGAAAAATGAAATATTACAATACGCAGTCTCCCAATATCCTAGTAGTCAATATCAATATGGAACAGATTTAGCTTTAGCCCAGTACCGAAATAATTACAAATGGAATTCTCTGTGCCAAGACAGTGTGCCAGTTGCAATCCGTTGTTTTATTGAAAGTGAGAACTATGAAGGCTTTTTAAGAAATGTACTCTCATTTGATTGTGATACAGATACTATTAGTGCAATAGGCGGAGGTATAGCCGAAGAGTTCTACAAAGGGACTGGATTTAATGATGATGAATTACTAGAGAAGTATTTGGACACATATTTATTAAACATTGTAAATCTTTAACAGAAAAGAAAGTGCAATGATGAAAATGAAGTACAATGGCGAAAGGAAAGTACAATGGGGAAACGTAATTTTACATTAAATTACACAGAAGAAGAATTACAAGCCTGGCAAGAATATCTGTTGCAATGTATAAATTCCAGAGTTTCAGACAGAGTTTCAGATACCGCTTTAGACAAGATTAAAAGTAAAAATGAATTAGAATTATCCAAAGATTTAGCCAAGCAATTAAATAATTTTGAAAAAGAAGTTAACACTCAATCGTACACTTTAAGACAGTTATGCAAAAAGACAGAAAAAGAGATTTTAATACTTAATACGCTAAATCGAAACTTGTACAGGGAATTGAAGAAATGTACGAATGTTGAAAACTTTTTCAAAGGTTATAAAAAGCTAAAAGAAAATCAGGAGAAGATTAAAAAGCTATCAAACTATCTTGATAATCCAGAATTGGCTTTATTTCTATCTGACAAAATGTGTTTGGAGGTGCTGAATGATTTCTTACGCACAACTTCACGATTAAGTGAAAATAAAAGTCTCTGGTTTAGCCAAGTTTCACATCACTTTGATGAAATGAACGAAACACAAATAGCTTTAGCTTGTACTTTAGCAAAGATCTTTGAAAATAACTAAAATAATGTTTTTATAGCTACACAATTTCACTTCTTTAGCATTTGTAATTACTTCTTTCCAAATGAATTAAAAAACCATTCTATAAGTAATATTAATTATAAAAAATTACAAGTTAAGAGAAAAAATTCTAGTTTTACTAATCTTTAAAATGGAAAGCAGAATTGGAGTATTACTAACGTTTTTGGCTAAACGTATTTAACTGATTTGCGTAACGGTGAGAGATAGTCGGAATTTGTCCTCAGTTAAATTGAAAGTTACAAATAGTTTAGCCTTAGACAGGGGAGGTCTGAGACCTCCCTTTACAAGAAAGGAAAAGAGAATGGAATTTTTTTTAAGTGATTTGTTAGAGGACTCTTCGAGAAAATCAAGAGTTAACTTTTACAATGCTTTTGACCAACACATCGAAATCGAAAGTGAAATTAGTGCTGATGTCTTGCTTACTTGCGTTGATTACTGCTTAGTGAGAAGAAAATACAAATTAACCACAAGCGAAAAGAAATGGTTAGTTAAAGCGTTGGAAAAGTGTAATGCAGAAAGCTTTAGATTAGCTTTAACCGAGTCAAGAAAAATTGCAAATAGAGCTATCAAAGTATTAGAGTTTTTAGATTACAATAAATTTTCAAGAAGCATTGAACATCGTGTGATTGTCAAAGATTTAAGAAATGGCAGTCTAACAACAGTTAAACAAATTATTAAACAGAAGCTAAGTGGTGAGGGTGGGGCCGGTGTTGCACAAGTTTTAGACAAGCTACCATCATTGTTTTGGAGTAATTTAGAACTGTTAGAAAAGAGCCTTAGTGATGAGGAGTTACTTAGAATTGGAAAAGAGCTATGCAACAGATTTAGCACAGCAGACTTAGTTTCAATCTTAACAAAAGAGGAAAATAGAGTATTGCATGAAATTCTAAAAGAACATTTAGCAAAGCTTAATCTTGGAATTAGAGGAAAGCGAACTAAGTTTAACTGGGAAAACTACAGTCCAGAATTTTCTTACTGGAACGAGGTAGTAGCAAATACAATTTCAGATGACACAAGGTGGATTAGAGTAAAACTGCAGTGGAAAGACACAGTAGTAAATAGTATTGACTTAATCACTACAAAAGAAGATGGTCATCTCACAATTTTAGGACATGGAGAGGAGAGAGAAGAGCTTCTTAGTTCTAAAGACAATTGTGGTGTTAGGTGTGCTGAGTGGGTTGATTTAGATTTAGCCAAGGTCAGCGGTAAATTTAATTTCAATGCACATTTGTATTCTGGTAGAAATAGCTTTAGACAAGTTAGTGAGTGCACTCTTAAAGTAGAAAAATTAACAGAACTTGGTGGAGAAAGCATTGAAAGCTTAATAAAGTGGAGATTAATGAATGATTCTGGTTTTGTAGATTTAGGAACGTTAAGCACTAGTGATAGAATTTTTGCATGGAGAGGTAAAAGTACTAAGTACAATGTTTCTAAAATCTTGACAAAACAAAGGGAACTAAACTACTCGTTAAAGGATTTGATAGACGATGTGGTTGAACAACAAAATCTTACAGTCGTAAAGAATGGAGAAGATTTTACAATAGTTTTGTAAGATGTAAAAGTCATTCAGAACTTTAGCCCAGTTAGGGTATACTGTATTTTTCTCTGAGTAACTATCGTTACGGTCATTCTGCTAGTATTTACTAGCTTTCAGAGATGATAAGTTTCATAGCTTACCATCTCTTTAGCCCAATTCCCCGGTTGGGCTTAGCAGTGCTGTCTTGCCACAGCAACTATCTTGAAGGTATTTGTATCCCCGCACATTTACAATACTTTCTCCAAGCCTCAGCATTACGCTGGGGCTTTTTACATTTCAAATAGTATACAAATAAAAATAAATTAAGCTTAATTGGAGGTGGTTTCCTTGTGCTAATAAAGTTATACTAGTTAAATTTGAAAAATTAAAAGGAGAGTGATAGGTATGCGAATGAAATTTTCTTTACAAAGATTTGTTGGTTTTTTGTGCATTACAGCATTAGCTGTGATAAGTGCTTTGAGCTTTAGCCAAGCATCTCAGGTTTACGCAAGTACTACTGCTAAATTAGGGATTAAAACAGCTAATCATGGTAGTATTTCTGTAACTGGTAATTCTGTTAGTAATCGAAGTGTGGGAAAAGATTACATAACATACGATGTTATAGAGGGACAATCTGTAATGGTAAAAGCACTTCCAAATGAAGGGTATCATTTTGAAGAGTTTCAAATCACTGACAACACTGGTAAAGATGTAACAAGTAAATTAAAAATTACAAAAACCGAACAAAGTATTGAATTCACAATGCCAAACTGGGAAGTTAAATTAGCTGCAAGCTTTGCTGTAGGAGAACCTAAAGAGGAAGATGATTCCACTTTAGCCAAGTCCAACACTACAAGTAAGGCAGACACCAGCACAACGAGTAAAACAACTACAAAGAAATCATTAGACTTTGACACAGATAATTTAAACGATTACACAGATGTTACTACTGTAGATCCAGCAGACATTGCTATCCTTACCGATAAAGGAGTAAGCTTAATGCGAGTTGGTGAACAGGGTGTTAGCTCAGGTGCACATTTATCTGTTAGCGTTAAAGCCGACAAAACAACCGGTGGAACTTACAACTCCGAAACAATGAAGTACGAAGGTGAGAGAACTCCTGGTATTTACAAGTATCCAGATGTTATCACATACAACATTATTGTTAAAAATTATGGTGATACAGATTTACACTATGTCAAAGTAACCGACACAATTAGTGAAGAATTAAAGAATTCAGTTAATGTCGGAACAATTAAGTTTGACTTACAAAAAGGGTACTATGTAACCACTGATACCGGTGAACAAATATTTGTTTCCGTTGATGGTGATAGTGGCAGCAGCAGTGACAATACTCCAAGCACTTCAGACACTTCTAGTGATTCTAACACTTCATACAGTGCAGGAGCTTTAGCCAAGTCCCTCACGATTGATAAAATCCAGGCAGGCAAAAGCGTTAATTTAAAACTTACAATGACAGCAAGAAAAGATATTAAGAGAGCTTTAAATTTAAAAAATAGTGTAAATGTCACTGCAAGTGTGATTGAAACTGCAAATGACAATAGTGGAAATGCTAATGGTGGCACAACAGAAGGTAAAGACGACACCTCTACAGAGAAAAAGAATGATACCACAGAGGAAAAGAGTGACGCCACCACTGAGAACACTTCCAACGCAACAGATACTGCTAAAGGTGCTTTAGCTCAGGCAACTTCTGCCGAAGACAATAGTTCTACAGAAGACAAGACTACTAAAGGTGGCAACTCAAATGCAGGCAATACTGCTAACAACACTTCTAAGATCGTTGCACTTCCAGTTGATGAAGCAATGCACAATGATACAGAAATTATTAGTATTGGTAAGTATGCTGTACATTATCCACAAATGTCTGTAAGTATGACAGCTGATAAAACTAATACAGGAACAACCAATAAGGATGGAGTAATTGGTATTGGTAAAACTGCAGGAATCTACAAAGCAGGAGATTTAGCCAAGTTCACCATCACGGTTAAGAACGAAGGCAACGTAGCTTTACATGATGTCACATTGTCCGACGCTGTTAGCGATGCTCTTAAAGCTGTTTTGCTTACAGGAACAGATGGGTACTACTTTGACAAAACAGCAACCATTACAGATTCAACAGGACAAGAAAGTACAGCCAATGTTACTACAAGTGGACAGAACACAGCTGTACTAAGTCAGCTAAATTCTGGTGCGACTGCAAAGCTTACATTTTTAGCAAAGATTAAATCAGATGCTAAAGAAGCCAAACAGTTAGTGAATAAAGTATCACTTACAGCTAAATGGGCTAACATTGAAAATGGTACAACGCAGTACGAAGTTGTTGAATCCGATTTAGCCAAGCACACTGCAGAAGATGTAATTAATGTTGTTGGTACACCTAAGATGGCTGTTGGTCTTTTAGCTAACAAAACAACTGGTGTGACCTTTAACAACGGTAAGTACGAAGGTACTAAAATTGCTGGTAACTACGTAGCTGGTGATAGTGTTGAGTACAAGGTAACCGTTTCCAACTTAGGTGGTACAACATTGTACAATCTCAAACTAACAGGCACACCATCAGTGGACTTACAGAAAGCATTGAACAACGATGTTACTTTCTCCAATGTTGGTACTGCCACAACTACGGCAGGTAATGAAGTCAAGGTAACTAGCGTTGCTAACAACATCGTCTCACTTGATAAGTTAAATGCAGGAGATAGCATTACTTTAACAATTAAAGGAACTGTTAAAAGAAACGCCTCCATGTTCTTTGGAGCAGAGTGTAGCGTTAAGCTAGAAGCACAGTATGACGATTTAGCCAAGTATCCTTCGCAGAACTTGGTAGCACTGACAGCAGACTCTGATAGCGATAAGATTAATGTACCAGGCAATCCGTCAGGAACAATCTCGCTCACAGCGGACAAGATTGGTAATACAAGTAACGACGCTACAGCAGATGTGGTTGGAATCGCATACAAACCAGGCGACACCGTTAAATACACACTCACAATCAAAAATACAGGTACGTGTGATCTTAAGAATGTTCTTCTCAAAGGAACCCTTGATAATCGCTATGCTAAAGTAAGTGGAAGCAATACCTTTAGCCAAGCCAAAACACTCACAAGTACAAACGGTAAGGCAATTAAGTTTGAAAAGAAAGGAACCTCTTTAGCCCAGATCGACACCCTCGGTGTTGGAGATAGCGTTTCAATTCCTTTCTCCGTAACATTAAAGAAAGATTGTGGAAATCAGTTTAGACTAGCAAACAAAGTTGTAATGTTACCTTACTACAGCATTGGTGGAAATGCACTTGCAAGCACAGACTCTAGTTTTGCAGAAACAGAGATCAATGTTGTTGGAGACGGTTCAGTCTCTGTTGGAATTTTAGCCAATAAAACTAAAGGTAAAAAACTTAACGAAAAGACTGGTCGTTACGAAGGCACAGCCACAGAAGGTACATACCAGACAGGCGATGAGATTGACTACACTGTTACAGTAACAAACACAGGTAAGTCTGATCTTTACAATGTTAGACTTGAAGATGTTCTTTCCGATAAGCTCAAAGAGATGGTAGAAGAGGACGCTGGTTTTGTAATTCCAGAAACAGGGGAAATCACTACTAAAAATGGTAAAATAGTGACAATTGGTAATGCAGAGGTTTCCTACAACGAGAACTACAAGGCTAAGTATGAGAACGATTCCATTTTAGCTCAGGAAGAAAACTCTACAGGAAGTACAACCACAACGCAGTCTACACAGGCTACTACATCAACAACTACTGAACAGACTTCAACGGAGAAGTCTACGCAGACTACTGAGAACATGGAGTCTACAGAGACGACCGAATCAGAAAAGACTACTGAGTCCACTGAAAATACAGAGTCCACAGAGGCTATCGAATCAGAAAAGACTACTGAGTCAACAACAGTTGGTGGAGCATTAATAGTAAACGCAGCAGAAGCAAGCACACAGTCTAGTGGTAGTACAACACTCACAACAGATTCAGACTTGTTAAATAAAGCCTTCAACGGTAATGGAACAACCACGAGCCTTGACAACACTGGAAGCAGTAATGGCACAACTGGCGGTAATGGCGGTAATGGTACAACTAGTGGTAATGGCAGCACTGGTACAACTACAGGAACCGATTCCACTTTAGCCCAGGGAGTCACTACAGCAAGTACAGATGAACCTTTTAGTGTTCAATTAGTCTCAAGTGGTACTGACAATGGAGAGTCCGGACAGGTTCTCACTTTAGCCCAGTTACCAGCAAACGACTCAGTTCAGTTACACTTCAAGGTTAAATTAAATTCAAAAGCAACAACAGCAAAGGGTCTAGAAAATACAGTAAAAGTAACAGCTTCTAAGCTCTCTGCAAACACAACTCTTGAAGCACTTAAGAGTGATAAAACAATGGAAGATTCAGACAAGATCTCCGTTGAAAGCTCTGCATCCTTACGCATTGCAAAATTAGCAGACAAGACTAAAGGAGTTACACTTAAAGACGGTCGTTACGAAGGTACTAAAGTAACAGCAAAGTACGGTCCGGATTCTACTGTAAAATACAAAATCACAGTAACTAATTTAGGAAGCAACACAGCCACAAATCTCTTAGTAACTGAGGAACCAAGCGAACAGCTTAAAGAAATCAGTAAGTGGGGCAAGTTTAGCCAAGGAAGTTCTGTTAAGACTAAAAATGGCAAAACAGCCAAAGTTACTGTAGATGGTGTTACAGCGGTAATTGACAAATTAGCATCAAAAGACAGTCTTGAATTGGAGTTCGATGTTAAGTTAAAGAAGGATGCAACCAATGCAGTAAATCTTAACAATTCTGTTAGTATCTCAGGCAATTACGTTGTAAATGGACAAGAAGTCGCAATGACAACAACTGATTTAATGTCTGATAAAGATGCTATTAGCATTGATAAAACTGTCAAACCATCAGGTAATGAAAAGAAAAAGAACAAGAATGGTAAGAATGGAAAGAACGGTAAGGGTACTGACTCCTCCAAGAATGGAGCAAACGGTAAAGGAAAGACTAGCAATGGAACTAAAACAGGTGACAATAGTCCAATAGGTTTACTGTTAGCTATCATGGTAGTGTGTGCAGGAACAGCTGTCGTTACAGTACTTTTCAGACGTAAAGAGCGTTAGGTTTAGCCAAGACCCCGAAAGGCTTTAGCCAAGATCCCAAACGGAGCAGGGCAGGAGAAGAGACATGACCATCAGTCTCTTCTCCTTTTAAGAATAGTAGTCTAGGTTAGTGTCACAACTAACCTAGATTTTTAACAAATAAAAATTAATAGCAGGTCAATCGTTGTAAAAGGTTGCAATAATTAATAGGAGATCGTTAGTCTAAAAACATAGATAGATTAACATTGAGTTATAAAATTTTAATAAAACGATAGGAGGATACATGATGGATGTAACAATTAATTTAAAACAGATTTACAAATTTAATGGGGATGATGTCATAGTTGTTGGTATCTCTAAGGTTGAGCAGCTCTCTAAAATGAGAGACATTGGGTGCATTGGTACTAATAAGTTTAAATCACTTTCAATAACACCAAATGACAATAAGATTAAAAAGGAATCTGTAATTCTGTTTAGCAACTCTAGTGAAATGTATCACAATGTTGCAACGGTTTCAGAGGACATTGTAGTCTACAAAAGTTTGACAGACATGGAAGGTGCTAAGTGTGTTTGTATTAGTACATTCCTTGATGGACTGAAATAGGAGGAATTAAGTGATAAAAAGCTATCGTAATTTGTGTAGTGTCGAGGTACAAACGATTGAAGCAAAAGGTAGCTATTGTAGTTTAACAGGCTTTAGCCAAGACAACAGTGACGAAGTCTGCTTTAGCCCAGCACATTACAGTAAAGTAAGTCTGCAGTTAAACAATTGCAAAGCAGCAATCGTAAAAAAGTATTTTGGCAAAAGTAGCGGAAGATTGAGTGTATTGGAGGGTTCCACATTAACAAAGATAGAAGGTATTGGTAATTTTCAATCATTGTGTACAAATCAGCACATTTATTTGTTGGAACTCGATAATTCAGAAATCTTTGTTAGTCCTAGATTTTTTCTTGGATATGTTGGCAATGTAAGTATAAGTAGTTTTAGCAGTTTAGCTAAGGGAGTTAAAGCAATTGTTCCTGTGACAAAAGTTGGTAAGATAGGAGGTGTAGAGACTATTGCAGGACTGGGAAATTTCCTACAGCACTGTACTTCTTACACATTAGACAAACTTCATAAGAATTTTATTGTTTTAAAAGGAAGTGGTTTTGTAATCTTGACATTTTCATTCCCTTTAACTTTCTTACAAGAAACAGAACAGACAAATGATTCTATTACTGCTAAAACAAAGAATTTAGTATACTTTACTGCACCGAACAAAGTTGTTTTTAGTGAAAACAACAGTTTGTGTACTATCAACGGTCAGTGCAAAATTTGTACAAGTATGATTGAATTATGATTAAAGAGAATAATAAAAGGAGATAATAAAATGACAGTAGATGATTTTTTAAGAAGTGTTATTGTAGCTTTAGAGGATCAGGCAGAGAAACAGGCAAAGCGGACAGACGAAACACATAAGAAAGAGGAGCAGACAGAGGAGACACCTAAGAAAGAAGAGACAAGTGAACGTAAGAAATTAAGTAATGCAGAGTTTCTTACAGCCACACTGCGTTTCGGAATTGGTGAAGATGATGCAGAACTTTTAGGCAAGCTCATTAGAGATGCGACGCCTTCAAACATGGAGGAACTTCAAAGTAGTATTAATAATTTCTTTAGCTCAGATGAACAGGACAAGGACAAGAACGATGACGACAGCACAGCTGAAGAAAAAGAGTTAATTGAGGTAAAAAATCAGCTCGAAATGACAAGAGCTGACGTAGTAGAACTCAAACGAATCATCGCAAACTTAAGAGATAGCAATAGCAGTTTAGCTAATGCAAACCAGGAATTAAGAATTGAGAATCATAATCTCAGAATTGAGAACGAAGCAATGGCAAAACAGTGTGATTCTTTAAGTCAGGAACTTAAGAGAGTTAAGGGCGATTGCAATGCTTTAAGGGATGCAGCACAGATAATCGTTAAATACCTTGCACAGAGGTAGAGGTGTAAAATGCATGACAAAATTTAGTTTAGTTAAGAAAATTTTATTATGGTATGACTTTAGCATGTGTGATGTTGGAAACTCTTTCCAAGTGAAAGAAAATGGAACCTCAAACGTGCAAGAATTTTCCAGTCTTGAAGAAATTTTAAAAGCTTTTTACAGTATTTTAAAAGCAACAAACGAAAACTTAAAAATGTGTCATTACCAGATTTGGAGCGATGATGAAATTGCATTCATCGCTTCTTTATAAGAAGAAAGGATGGTGTTAGCTGTGATTCAGTTAGTAAACCATTGCATGGTTTTATCTGCTACTGATTTCATTTCAGCTTTAGTCGAGATGATTACTAATTTAGTAATGTCTTTAGCAGAGTGGGTTGTAGGTTTACTAACTGGAGGCTCACCGATATCATTGCTTGTTGTAATTACATTAATAGTTTTAATTCTTGGTAAATTAAGGGGCAATGATCGTTATTAAAAACAGAAGGGAAAAACAATGCTTGATTTTTATTTTATTGGAACAAGTGGTAAAGTTCCTCAATTACATAGAAGATTAACATCAGCAATGCTACGTGCTGAGGGAGATATTACTTTAATTGATGCAGGAGAAGGAACACAACTTGGTATTAGTAAATCTGGTTGGTCTGCAAAATCAATCAGCACAATTTTAATAACACATTTACATGCAGACCATGTTCTTGGTTTAGCCGGGGTACTTTTGCAAATACACAATTCTGGCAGAACTGATAGAATAATAATTGCTGGACCTAAAGGAGTTAAACGGTATGTAAATTCTTTATACTTGGTATTACCTACTTTAAAGTATCCAATTTATTTTATAGAACTTACAGGTGATTCTGATTTTATTTTAGCCAATACATTAGAAATTGATGCTTTCAAATTAAATCACAGTGTCAGCTGCTATGGCTACAGTTTTTACTTTAGACACTTCGGTAAATTTAATGTTGAGAAGGCAAAAACAGTTCCTAAAAGATCCTGGGGAGAGTTATCAAAAGGATTCGCTACGAGGGATTTTAATGGGGTTAAAGTAAAAAATGATCAAATTCTTGGACCTGAACGTAAAGGTATTAAAGTAACTTATGTTACAGATACAAGACCAACAGAGAGTATTGTAGAGTATGCAGCATACAGTGACTTATTTGTTTGTGAAGGAATGTACATTGGGTCTGGTGAAACCGAGGAACGAGACAACATTAATAAGATTAAAAATTACCACATGACATTCCTTGAGGCGGCCACTTTAGCCAAGCATGCACATGTAAGTAAATTAATGCTCACACATTTTAATCCTAGTTTGCAGTATCCATCATCACATTTAAGTGACGCTAGGGAAATTTTCCCAGAGACCTATGCAGCTTCAGATAATTTACTGCTTAACTTCGCTTTTGAAAGTGATTTACCTTTTGATACTTATTTACGCAATTCAACAATGGTCAAAGGTTCTATTACAAAAACAAATCCATACGCTGATTATCTATGCTTTGAAGATCGTAATACACGTAAAGTTAGAAAAAATGGAACAAAGAGAAAGAAAGCAGCACAAAATAGGTACGGGTGTAGAAAGAAGAAATTAAATAATACACAAACCAGTCAGTAGGAGGTGTTGCTATGAAATTTAAGCACCTTTTTCTTACTATAATTAATGTGTACATTACTGTGATTCTTTGTTTGATGTGTTTTTATTTCGCAGTGATTAAGTGCGGAATCGGACATAGCTTTAGCACAGTTTCTATAGCAAAGCTATTTAGCAATGCAAAGTTGTATGCCAAGATGTTAGATGTAATTCTATTATTAATGAAAAACTCCGGAGTAATTCTCTGCGGTATTTCTTTAGTATTTCTTTTAATACTATCACTGTTCAGCCACGCTTTTAAAAGTAATTTTTTGAGTTACTTTTCTATTATTGTAATACTGGCAAATTACATTTACATTATTGTCAGGGATACTACATATGGCTTCTACAATACTAAGTGTATTGAATTGATCGGTATGAAGATACCTGAGTTGGATGTTGTAATTGCAGTTGCTTTAGCTCCGTTGTTAATTTTGTATGTGATTAACGTTATTGTTCGTCGCTGTCTTTAACCAAGATTTACGCACAAGGGTATCATTATTTCTCGTAACCTTAGCCAAGGTTTGCATACTGTATACTCAGCTTTAATGAGTAATAATTTATTAAGGAGGTATACGTATGTATAACAAAGAGGAATTTAAAAATGAGATGCAGGAGATGTTAGTTGAGATGTTTCCAGATATGGACTCTAGTCTTATTTCTGTTACAGTTAATGGAAAGGCACAAGAAGGCTTTAGACTAGATAAAACTGGAGAGGATACTTCGCCAATATTTTTATTAAATAGTTGTTATGATTTGTATGAAAAACATAATGACATTAATGAAGTTCGTACATGTATTAAAACTATAGTGCAAGAGCATAAGAAAGCTTCAGAAACATTTGAATACTTTCAAACACATTTTTTCGATGCTTTAAGTATTAATCTGTTCGATACCACTATGCAACCAGATGCAATCAAGGGAATTACCAAACCTTTTGGTGATTTACTTCAATCACTCGTATTAGTGCGTCAAGCTAATGAATGTTTTTTTGAAAGACTAATTCTAAATGAAGAAAATTTACATAATTTTAAGGAGTATTTAGGAAATACAACTTTGGAAGATCTATGGTATTTAGCAAAGAAAAACATTGAAGAATACTCCTATGAGTTTTCATCTGTTAGTGAGTTACTTGGAATTAGTGGTTTGTTACAGGAAAAAGAAGATTTATACTTTAAAGGAGAGATTGAAAATTGCGATAGTAGTCACAGTGATGAATGTTTCATAAGGTTTAGTGTAAGTGATTTGCAAACAGCAGAGATGCAGAAAAAGTTAAAAGACTACATTAAAAAAGGTGGCAATGGCTTTATTGAACTGTACATGATTAGAGTTGTAGAAATAAACAATTCAACACCTATTCTCTTAAATAAGAAATTGTTAACTGGAATAGGTACAGCTTTAAATTCTTCATTTTACATCTTGCCATCGAGTAACAAAGAGTTAATTGTTTTTACTGGTGATGGCAGCTGTGATGAGCAAATTTTGAAACAAATGATTTGGGATACTAATAGGAGTGCAGTAAGCGAAAATGATCTTTTCACGGATGAGTTATTTTATTATGATTTGCAGTATGAAGAAGTTGAATTTCTTGGTCGCTACACTACAGTGACAGTCAATTAACAGCTTGAATTTACAGAATCAGGGGGCAGTAAGCCCCCTTTCTTTTTATGAATTTGGAGGTGATAATTAAACTATGCGGAAAAGATGTACAATTGGTGCAACACTAATTGCAATAGCGATACTAGGAACACTACTAATTACTAACAACAAAATTAGAAGTCCAGCTTTAGCCAAGGTAACCGTTACAGCCTTAGCTGAGGAAAACGGCTTTGATGAAAGAGATGTAAAACCTGTCAAAGAGAAGAGCAGTGGTAAAAAAACTTCATGGACAACTGCGTTACTATGGTTAATTTTCATTGCCGGTGTAATTGATGTTGTTTTCTTGAAAAAAGATTCCACCTTAAGTAATAAGATAGGTGAAAGGGCTAAGCGCTTTAGCCAAGAATCTCAAGCTAACAGTGTAGAAAGCAATGCTGCCGCTAACACTACAGAAAACAATGCTACTGTAAACACCAACTCTGCAGGAGGAGGTGATACAAATGCAGAACTTTAAAAAGAAAAAAGCTATAGTTATTACAGTACTTGCGGTAATGCTTGTGGTACTCGCTATTTGTGGCATTCATAAAATAGTTAAAGTATGGAAATATAAATCCTGCAACACAAAGTACATTAGTATTAAACAATACGACAATTTAGAAATTCCGAAAGTAAAACCTGAAAAGGTCACGGATGATTTGATTGATTTCTCTTTAGTACAGTACCTCCAAAATGAGAACTTAAAGCAACATGACACCCAAAGTCCAATAAAAGAAGGCGATACTATCTGCTTAAACTACGCTGGCAGATACAATGGTAGTTCCTTTAGAAACAGTGATGTAAAAGGTTTAATTTTGACTTTAGGAAATGGTAGTATTGATAACAACTTTGAGAAACAATTAATTGGCCATAAACCAGAAGAAATCTTTAGTGTAAAAATGACAATGCCAGGCAACTACGAGGATAGCTTTGTTGCTGGCAAGGAAGTCACGTTTAGCGTACAGGTTGATTACATTGTTAAAAGTGTAGAGATACCTAATGTTGTTACAGATGATTTTATTAAACAGCATACAGGCTATTCCACCTTAGCAAAGTACAAACAATACATTAAAGAAGATTTAAAGCAGCAGGCAAAACTTAAAGCAGAAAAAACTAACAGAGAAAAAGCTATTGAAGTTTTACTGCAGCATACAAAAGTAAAAAAGTATCCGAAAGAAGAACTTGAAGAAATAGAAAATGCTTTAATCGAAAAAGACAACTCAAATGCTTTTTATTCAAATGTTAGTGAAAAAGAGTACAGAACTAACATGGGATATAAAACAGGCAAAGAGTATGCAAAGCACATAGAAACTTTAGCCAAGTCTCAACTTAAAGAGAGATTAGCTGTAGCCGCTATTGCAAAAGCAAATAATCTTGAAGTCACAGAAGATTACAATCAAAAAGAGCAGGAGAAGCTTGCTCAAGAATTTGGCTTTAGCACAGTAGAAGAGCTAAATGCTAAAATGGTACGCAATGAAATTAGATTGATGATTAAAAAGTTTTATGTTGCAGATTACCTAATTAAGCATTCTAAGTAAAGGTGCTTTAGCAAAGGGATGCTTTGACAGGTAGCTTTAGCCATGGATGACTTTAGCTGTGGGTAGCTTTAGCTATGGATTACTTCAATACTGGACTAATTCGGTAAAAGGTATCCCTTTGCTTAAAGAATAGAAAATTTAACTAAGAACTAAAAGGAGAAAAAGAATGGTAAAGTTTAGAAAACCAGTAATTGTTGCAGCTATGATTTGTTTTTCAGCTATGATGGCTACAGGGTGTTTAAATCCTGGAAACACATCAGGCACTAAGCAGTACATTTCACAAAATCAAAAGAAAACAATTGAAACTGATAATCTTAAGATTAAACAGTACATTGGAATGAAAGTTAACTGTGAAAAAGAGAATACTATTACAGACAAAGATGTGGAGGATGCAGTTCCAGAATATTTAGCCGAGAACGATTTGTTTGAAAAAGATACAACAAGTGAAATCAAGAAAGGTGATACCGTCAACATTGCTTTCATTGGTAGAATTGATGGAAAAGCTTTTGAAAATGGTACTACTGATAGCTACGATGTTGAGATCGGTTCAAAGTCTTTAATTGACACTTTTGAAGATCAGTTAATTGGACACAAGGCCGGGGATAAAGTTAGTGTTAATGTAACATTTCCAAAAGACTATCAGGAAAAAACTTTAGCCGGAAAGAAAGCTGTTTTTGAAACAACAATTAATTACATTAAGAAAGAGGTTAGTGTTCCTGATAAGCTCACTGATTCTTTTATCGCTAAGTACACTACTTACAAAACTGTTAAAGATTACAAGGAGTATGTTAAGAAAGCTTTAGCCAAGGATGCTAAAGATTCCTTTAAATTTGCGCAGGAAAGTGCTATTACCGATGCTTTGCTTAAGAATACAGAAGTAACTAAGTATCCAGAAAAACGTCTGCAGGAAGAGATTGATTACAACATCAAATACTACAAAAACTATGCTAAATCAATGGGTATTTCTTACAAAGAAATTATCAAGCAGATGGGGTACAGTGATGAGAAAGCATACAAGGAGGATTTAGAAAAGTATTCTAAATCCACCATTAAGTATTACATGATGTGTGAAGCTATTGCTAAAGAAGAAGGATTAGAAATTAGTGATGCTGATTTCAAGGAAAAGGCTACAGCTTTAGCCAAGGAGTATGACTATGACACTCTTACTGCTATGGAAAGAAATTACTCTGACGATAGAATTAAAGAGGTTCTTACAGCCAGAGAGGTAACTAAATTTGTAATCAAAAATACAAACTTTAATTACACAGAAGCAACAACAGAACAGACTATTAATACGAATGCTTCGGATTCTACAGTTACATCAGAGACCTCAGATGCATCAACTACAGAAGGAAGCTCAACAGGAGCTGATAGCACAGAGGTGAATAGCACAGAGGTGAATAGTACAGAGGTAGGTACTTCTGCTGAAAAGTAAGGTGGTGGTTACGTGGATAAGAAAACACAAAATCTTAAAACTACATCACTAGCCCAAGAGAATCTCAATAAAATACTGGAGCATAATAACAGTGAAGCTAGGGATGCTCTTCGTTCCGCTTTAGCAAAGTCAAAATCTTTAACAGAAGCAAACGATAAAGTCAATAAAAAGGTTGATACTAGTTTCGCAAAAACAGGTGGCGATTTAGCAAAGAGAAGTTCAAAAGAGAGTTCAAGAGGGAGTTCAAAAGCTATTAAATCTGCAATGAAATCTTCTAATGTTAGAAGTAACGTAGGTACAACAGAAATACAAAGTAAACGTAGAGTTACAGAAAAGGCTGTACCCACTGCTTCAAAAAGAATGCAGAACATTAAAGGGCAGAGAGATTTGAATGAAATCTATAGTAATTTACTTTCTGATGATTTAAATCACTATGTGGCAAAAGAAAACGAAGAGCACAGTAAAGAAGAAACACATAGAAAACGAATAAACATTTCAATCAACTGGAAAGGAATTGTGGAAACTGCTAAACAGATTTTCTACAATTCCAAAAAGTTTCTAAAAGTAGTTCTCGGAGTTCTTGCTGGTTTGATTACTGTTACTTGTACAGGAGTTTTGTGCTATGCTTTTGTTTTGTCTTTCAGCACTATGCCAGCTTTAGCCAAGTGCTACAATAAGGCACATGCTGTGATTGAGAGCAGTAATAAAAGCACTTTTAAAAAAGAGGACAACAGTTTTGTCTACGACAAAGATGGCAATACTTTAGCCAAGCTTAGACAAAACAGAGATACAGATTACGTAAAGTATGATGAAATCCCAGAAAAAGTAATAAATGCTTTCATTGCGACAGAGGATAAACGATTCTATGACCACCATGGAGTTGATTTACAATCAACCGCAAAAGCAGTAGAGATTTTAGTTAAAGGTAAGCTTGGAGAAAGCACAGAAGTCGAACGAGGTGGAAGTACAATCACACAGCAGATGGTTAAAAATGTTTTTCTTACAAATAAGAAAAGCTATGACAGAAAAATCAAAGAGATCTTTCTAGCCTTAGAGGTTGAAAAGAAATACTCTAAAGAAGAAATTCTTGAGTTCTACATTAACAACTGTTACTTCTACAATAATTGCTATGGTATTGCTTCCGCAGCACAGTCTTACTTCTCCAAAGATTTAGACCAGTTGACCTTAGCAGAGGTGGCTACCTTGTGTGCAATTCCAAATTCACCGTACTACTACAACCCAGTTAGTAACTACAGTAACAACAAAGAACGTCGTAATTTAGTTCTTAGAAGAATGAGAGATCAAGGCTACATTACTAAGAAAGCTTACAAGACTGCCAAGAAGTCTAACACAACGGTAGTGCAGAATCAAAGAGATTTCTACAATTACGAAGTTAGCTACGCTATTGACTGTGCTGTTGAAGCTCTCATGAAGCAGGATGGATTTGATTTTCATTACAGCTTTAGCTCAGTGAAAGACTACAAGGACTATAGGAAACGGTACTTGGAAGAGTACGACCTGATGAGGAAAGAACTCTACACAGGCGGTTACAAAGTAAAGACCACAATTGATTGTAATGCTCAAGAGAAGTTACAAAAGGCGGTTGATTCCAATTTAGCCCAGTTCACTAAAAAACAAAAAGATGGTGAGTTTCTGGTACAAGGCGCAGCTACAGTAGTCGATAACATCACTGGTAAAGTTGTTGCCATTGTTGGTGGAAGAACACAAAAAAGTGAAGAGGGAAATGGAAGAACTCTAAATAGAGCATTCCAGTCGTACAACCAACCTGGTAGTACAATTAAGCCTTTGGTGGTTTACACACCTGCTTTTGAGAAAGGCTACAATCCAGACACAATAGTAAATGACCAAAAGTTCGATGGAGGTCCTTCAAATAGTGATGGTCTCTACAAAGGTCTAATTAAAGTATCACAGGCTGTTATAGAATCGAGGAATACCGTTGCTTGGCAGATTTTGGATGACATTAGTCCAAAGACGGGATTAAAGTATGTGCAAAACATGAACTTTAGCCACATTGTACCAAGTGATTACTACGACGCAGCAGCTCTTGGTGGTTTAACCTATGGTGTCAATACAGTGGAGATGGCAAGCGGTTATGCTACCATTAAAAACGGTGGAATCTACAGAAAATCCACATGCATTGATTCTATCGAAGATAGCGAAGGAAATGAAGTAAAGGCTGGCGAAATGCCTTCAAGAGTTTACAAACAGTACGCTACAAAAGAGATAACTGAAATCATGCAAGATGTAATCAAAAAGGGAACAGGTAGAGGGTTGAGCCTTGAACGTGGTATGCCATCTGCTGGTAAAACAGGTACTACTAACAATCAGAGGTCTGGCTGGTTCTGTGGCTTTAGCCCGTACTACTCTATCGCAGTTTGGGTTGGAACGGACAACAACGATGAGGTCAAAGACTTGTGGGGCGGAACATACCCAGGAAATATCTGGAAGGACAGCATGAATGCTTTGTGTAGTGGAAAGACCGTCGTTCCTTTCGATACCACTTTAACCCAGTCTGACCTTTTAGAGAAGAGTGGCAAGTCTGCAAGTAGTAGTACTGCAACAACTGAGAAAAAAGCAGCCACAACAGCTACAACAGAATCAGACAATAGCGAAGAGGAAGAGGACGATATAGTCTCAAGGCTAAATGATTTAATCTATGACTATGAGGATGCAGAGATCCAGAATGATTCTGATTTAGCTAAGATCGATTCTATTGAAAGTGAAATCGAAGACCTGTTGACTAAATTAAAGACGAAAGATAATAAGAATTTTTACCGTAAGGTGTACAAGCAGGCAAAAGGAGAAGTACAGAAAAAGATTAATCAGTATAGGAGCAGTTTAGGAGGCTCTAGTACACAAACGCCAACAGACCAAACTACAAGTAACACAACCACAGAGTCCACCGAAGGTGATAACAGCAGTGGAAGCACTACAGAAAGCAATGTAGACGACAGTGATGATAACGATAGTGGTGGTAGTAACGAAGAGTTTGGTTGGCAGAATTAAAAGCAGAGTACCAAGGTTTCATCGCCTGGTACTCTTTGACAACACATCACAAAAGAGATAGAGGAGACCCAACAGTCTCACAGAGTCTCACAATTGAATCACACTGATTGTTCAAGAGTTGTGGGATATGGCAGAACATTATGACTTTAATCCAAAAGATTTTGAAATCTTTAAGAGTAATACTTGCCATGCAGTGAAAGAGATGGGTAATAAAGAATTTATTAATGAAATTGTTAGTAAGGAGTATATCGAAGATTATTGGGATAACAAAAATCGTTTATGTGCTTGTTATCTTTTAGCTATGATAGATTATCTATGTATATTGGAGAATTTACCATTGATAGAGAAGTTTGACTGTATTAGAGGATATAGATTACCAAAGCTGGTATATCCGTATTCATTCAATTTTGCTAATAATCAAAATATGATTAAAAAAAGCTTTAGCCCAGGCAATCCCTGAGTTTTATAGACATGGTATAGTGGAGGGAGATGTCTTTAACGTGTGCTAATTAGAAAGTGCTGTAAAGGCTTCAGCCAAGTACAACACTAGAATGGGTGAGGTTTATCAAGAAGTTAGTGATTTTTCTAAAACGAAGGAGGTGCAGGCAATGTTATTGGCAGAACAGTTTATAAATGCTGATTTAGATGCTTTAAAATCCTATGAAAGAAGAGAAGGAGTTAGCAGGCAAACATTTAGCAAAGAAATGTTATCTGACGGTGTATCAGTAAACAAAATTCATAAGTATCTTAAACTCCCAATAGAAACCATTACAGAATTACAAAAAGAGTTTAACCGAGAAAACTCTGATAAAGGTGATGATGTAGAACAATAAATTCTAAATTTCAGAACACCCTAATTTAATCGTTAGGGTGTTCTTTGTTATGAGCTTTAGCCAAGATAATTTCTTTGAGCTTTAGTAAGTAATTTTAAAAAACAAGAGGTTTTTCAGAATTAAACGTTGCATTATTAATTAGAGGTGTTTGTGGCTATTTAGCCAAGCATTCTAAAAATAATGAAGGAGGTTCAGATTATGAACAAAATTAATTCTGAAGAAATCAAAAACAAAAAGAAACAGGTTGACAAAATACCAATCTATCACAAACAAAATTTAACAATCCAAGAAGCGACCGAGTATTCTAATATCGGAATACATCGCTTAAATCTTTTGGTTAGCGATCCAAGTTGTACCTTTGTTTTACACGTTGGAGCAAAACGTTTAATCAAAAGAGAGCTGTTTGACGAGTTTATTAAGAATGCTAGCTATGTTTAGAATCGCAGTGAGTTAAAGTTAAAGAGCTTTAGCTAAGAACAATGAGACTGGGCAGAACTTTAGCCCAGTCTTTTCTTGTGTAAAGGAGTGTGCTATACTAATAGTATTATCGCACCTCTTTAGAGAGGAGTGTTAAATTTGGCAAACAAAAAAGATAAAAAAGGTAGAGTATTAAAAGAAGGAGAAGATCAATTAAATGATGGTCGTTACCGTTACAGATATACGGATACTAATGGTAAACGTCATGCAATCTATTCTTGGAAGTTAACAACAACAGATAGACTTCCAGCAGGAAAACGACAATGTAAATCTCTTCGAGAAAAAGAATCTGATCTACAAAAGGATCTAGCAGATGGAATTAATACATACGGTGCACAAATTACTGTTAACGAGTTAGTTAAACGTTATTTAGATACCAGAACTGAACTATCGATAAATACAGATAAAGCATATAGTGTTGCTTTTAGATGTCATATTAAACCATCAACATTGGGTAAAAGGAAAATAGTGGATGTAAAATATTTGGATGTTCTTGATTTTTATAAGAATTTACGTACTGATAAAAATCTTGCATATTCAACTATTTATAATATTCACAGTATTTTACATCCTGCTTTTCAGTTAGCAGTTATGGATAATTTAATTAGATACAATCCATGTCATAATTGTTTGAAAAGTTATAAAAAACCGAAAACACCAAGAAATGCATTAACATTGCAACAACAAGAGCATCTTTTGGAATTCTTAAAAGATGCATCCACGTCATTTCATTTTTATTACTCTTTTATTTATTTCTTACTAAATACAGGTATCCGACTAGGTGAAGCAATTGGTTTAACCTGGGATGATATTGATTTTGATAATCATATGATTTCTGTAAATCACCAGTTATTGTATGGGAGAAATAAAGTAGATAATAAATTAAATAGAGGAATTAATGCTAAAAGATATTGTGCAACAGCTACTAAAAGTTCAATTGAACGTTTTGTTCCGATGTCAGATGCTTTACTTATGTTTTTACAGAAATATTATAGGGACACTGCTGAAGTGAGAGAAAAGGGTAATTATGTTGTTGACGGTTATGCTAATTTTGTTTTCTACAGTAAAAGAGGTAATTTATTAATACCACAAACAACAACTAGAACGTTTAAAAAAATAAAAATATGTTATAATAATGCAGAATTAAAAAAATCTAAAGCAGAGAACAGAGAGCCTATTCTATTAGATAATTTTTCACCACATATTTTAAGACATACTTTTTGTACAAGAATGGCAGAAAAGGGAATGGATGTTCGCGTGCTACAAAAGATCATGGGACATTCTGATATTAATCTTACAATAAGTGTTTATGAACATACTAACAATGATTTATTACTAAATGAGTTGAATAGAATTGTATAATTATGTAAATTTATTTAGTTTAATTTGGTTATATTTATGACCCAATTTATAACCCAATTCAGATAAAGATATGAGAATTTATGATGGTTATGCCAAAATTCTTTGATTTAATATGCTTG
>OLQE01000026.1_pt1 | contig 122076 bp, 111 predicted proteins | sample 1643161 | NCBI WGS metagenome assembly OLQE01 (sample SAMEA3136650, study PRJEB25190) | human gut metagenome
GACCATTCAGGAGCTTAGTACAGCTACGTGGGAGTCCGAACGCGAGTGGGTTGCAAACATATGATCTCTTTTTATAATATTCCACCAATAATTTTCGTCATTCAAATCACAATTTAATCATTGAGGCTTTTTGCTTCTTCAAATTCTTTCACCATAACATCACTAGGTTTTTCTGTACATAAACTAACTACGATGATCAGAATAGAAGATACGATAAATGCTGGTAACAGGCAGTAGATTCCAAAAATTCCACCTAATTTTCCCAGAGTCACTGGCCATACAAGTGCAATGATACCTCCACTTAACATTCCAGCGATTGCTCCTTTTAAGTTTGTTCGTTTCCAGAATAATGCAAACAGTGTTAATGGACCAAAGGCTCCACCGAATCCTGCCCATGCATTTTCTACTAGTCCGAATACAGAACTGTTTTCATCCATTGCGATAAAGATACCGATCAATGCGATCACGATCGTTGTGATCCTTGAAACTAACAGTACCTTTTCTTCAGACATTTCTTTCTTAAATAATCCTTGGAATAAGTTCTTTGATACGCAGGATGATGCAATTAAAAGCTGCGAATCAGATGTACTCATTGTTGCTGCAAGAATTCCTGATAAAATAACTCCTGCCATAAATAATGGAATCAGTCCTTTAAATAAATGTGTTGTCATGTAGATAAAGATTCTCTGATTTCCATTTCCAGCTAATTCTGCTACATTGGGATAAAGTGCTGCTCCTGTAAATCCGATACATACGGCTACACTTAAAGAAATCAATACCCAGATCATTGCGATATTTCTTGATTTCTTTACTTCTTGTGGATCACGAATCGCCATGAATCTTACAAGGATATGTGGCATACCAAAGTATCCAAGTCCCCATGCAAGTCCGGATAAGATTGGGATCACACCCTGTGATACTGCACCTCCTGTTGCTGGATCATGGTACTTCATAACATCAAAGAATCCTTCCATTGCCTGACCGTGTGCAATAACATTCGCTACTCCACCTGCATTCACAACTCCAACGATCAGTACGATCACGATGGCAAATGACATTAATAATCCCTGAATCAGGTCTGTTGTACTTGCTGCTAAGAATCCACCCATGGATGTATATAATACGATAACGATCGCACAGACGATCATACTCTTCTGATAATTTAATCCAAATACAGAGTTAAACAACGTTCCACACGCAGCAAATCCTGATGCTGTATATACTGTAAAGAAAATAAGGATCATAATTGCGGAAATACTGCTTAAGATCTTCTTATCATCTTTGAAACGGTTACTGAAAAAGTCTGGTACTGTGATCGCATTATCTGCTACTTCCGTATAATGACGTAATCTCTTTGCCACGATCTTCCAGTTTAAGTATGTACCAAGGATCAATCCGATTGCTGTCCATCCTGCCTGGCTGAATCCTGTTGCGTATGCAAGTCCAGGAAGTCCCATCAACAGCCAGCTACTCATATCAGATGCCTCTGCACTCATTGCAGTAACCCATGGTCCAAGTCCTCGTCCTCCAAGGAAATAGTCTTCGGATGTCTTTGTCTTCTTACTGTAAATGACACCAATCCAGATAACCATTGCCATATAGAGAACCATTGCGATCAATATTGGTAATTTCATATGATTTCTCCTCTTCTTTATGTGTATTTATCTTCATGATCAAAGTCTTATTTGACCTGAATTTTGACATGATTGTCTATTTTATCACATTCTTTGGATTGATTCAAGAAAAAGACAATTACTCGACATGCTCCGGCATGACAACAGCTGCCACAATATATAACAACAATCCTGTTCCTGTTGTGCATAATACTGCTGTAAGGATTCGTACCAAAGTTGGATCTACCTCAAAATATTCTGCTAATCCTCCACATACACCAAATAAAAAACGGTCTTTTCTTGATTTATATAATGTTTTCTTCATTTCCTTTTCCTCCATCTATCTGTTACTTTGTTTTACAATATTGTATTATCGAAATCGATCGTAAGATCTCCACTTCCACAATCTATATTAATCCATCTTAATGCATCGATATTTCGTTTTTTTAGATCATCTTCGAAAAGTATATCTCCAATCTTAACATCTCCATTTCCACAATCTATATTATAGTTATAATCTTTTTCTGTTCCTGCCATTGTCAATGTGACATCTCCAGAACCCAGATCAATCTCTGTCTTTGATGTTGTGATCGTTGTCAGATCAATATCTCCACTTCCACAGTCTATGTCAAGTTCGTCTGTGATATTCAAAGAATCTGACGCAATGTCTCCACTGCCACAATCCATGGAAACTTTCTCAAAGGTAACTCCTTTGGGCAGAATAACTGTGATCTCATCGTTTGATTGAAACCAAAATAATTTAAAATGTCTGCTCTTCTGCTTGATTTCAATCTCTCCATCTGACTTTAATATCACTGGCTCCCAGCTTCCTTTTTTCTTTATGATCAGACGATCCTGATTCCCATTTTGTAGCTTCACATCTCCACTTCCAATATCAATATTTAATTTCCGGATCTGATCTGCTCTTATATTTCGTTCCTCTGTCTGTAATTTGCCGCTTGTCTTTCCTTCTGTATAATTTCGGATCTGTCTTGGATCTGCACCCATAACAAATGCTGCTATGATGCATCCGATCCCTGCAACAGCTGTTACTGATATTAATATCATGCATACTTTCTTAAACGTCTTCAAACTTATTCACATCCTCTCCCAAAATTTCTGTTCCAAAATTCACGGATCTTTGCAATGATCCATGGAATGGCAGTTGCACAGATCCATACAAGGAACCATAATAACAAAATTCCACCAGTGATCATCAGAAAACCGCCGCCCATCAACAATAAACCATATGGAACTGTCGTAAACATCTTATAAATTCCAGCGCCAACCAACCCAAGTCCTCCAAACAACAATCCTGCACAACTGCCAAAAATTCCTCCTGCAATTCCAATCACAATGCCAAAAATACCAGGAATCAGCCAGCTTCCCACAAAGACAAGAATTAAGATCATCAAAATGATATTCCGGTTTCTTCTTCCCTTCATATGCCATCTGCTGCCCTGTTTGGCTTCCTTTTGTGAGTCTTTTCTACTCATCTGCTGGTAATCTTCGTAAGTTTCCTGTCTATATCCTTCTTCTGTATACTCACTGCTTGCCTGATTTTCCTGTACAGAATCACGGATCATCTTCGCGATCTTCTCTGGGGAACCAAGTTTCTTGATCACCTGTTCTTCTTTCTCTTCTCCTGCTTCCTCAAAATAATCTTCATAATATGCGATCGCATCTTCAATTTCTTCTTCTGGAAGATCTTTTAGTAAAAAAGATAATCTCTTTAAGTACTCCTCCCGGTTCATACTCTCTCTCCTCCTTCAAAAATTCCAGATATTCTCTGGGAATATTGTTTCCATTCTTCTTTATATAACGAAAGCTGTGCTATTCCCACAGATGTGATCTTATAATATCTGCGGTTTCTGCCGCCGTATTGCTTATCATAAACTTCCAAGCAGCCATCCTTCTTAAGTCTCCTTAATACTGGATATAATGTAGATTCTGATACTTCTAACACTTCTCTTACATCCTGTGTAATCTTATATCCATACGTACCTTCTTCTTCTCTTGATACGACAGCCAGAACTACCGCATCTAACAGCGCAGCTCCTGTATTAAAAACCATTGGCATCCTCCTTGCATCATATTATACGACATATAATATTATATTTTTCATATTATGTCAACTCGCTGTAGATTTCTTATATAGTGTAATTTACATGAAAAGAAATCTGCTGTAACTAAAAAGAGACCATCACATATCTCTATGCAATGATCTCTGCAATATTTATTTCCTGTTTATTTTAAAACTGTTTTGAGCTGATTGACTGCTTTGGCACTTGTCTTGCTCTTTAGATCCTGATAGTCAAAGAATGCAAATCCATCCACATGTTTCTTTCTTGCATACTGTACCTGTTTCTTCAAGACTTTTGTATCACTCTTCCATTCTTTTCGTTCTGCACGATTCTGACCAACATTATGTCCTGCACGATATACTGCGATTCCAATATAAAGTTTAACTTTCTTACTCTTTGCCGCCTTGATCCAACGGTCTGTGACTTTATTAAATTTGGCAGTTGGATGTTTAAATCCCCAGTATACTTGTGGACAGATATAATCAACATACTCTGTAGAATTTAGCCATTTATAGATATCTACATAATATGAATATTTACTCGTCAGATTATCAATATTTCCTGCTGGGCTGATACCATATGATACATTTGGATCTACACTTTTTACTGCTTTTTTCATCTGTTTCACAAGAGTATTTACCTGTGCACGACGGTAAGTATAGATACTTTTCTTTTTCTTCTTATAAGAAGATTTGTTGTATTCTTTTGCATCAAATGCCTTTTTGACATTACGTTTTGTAAAAGATGGATAGAAATAATCATCCATATGAATTCCATCGACATCATAATTTTGTACGATTTCTTTTACTCCGTTTGTGATCAGTGTTCTGACCGCTTTTTTGGATGGGTTGTAATACAAACTTCCACCATAAGATAATACATTTCTTCTTGTAGACTTCTTGGCATGCCATTTTCTTGCCTGATTATTCTTTGCAAGTTTCTTATAATTCGTAGAACCTGTTGTTACACGATATGGATTTACCCATGCCTCGATCTTCATGTCATTGTCATGTGCAACTTCTACCATGATCTTTAATGGGTCAAATCCTGGATTTCTTCCCTGTTTTCCAGAAATATATTTGGACCAAGGGAAATACTTTGACTTATAAATGGCATCTCCAAATGGTCTTACTTGCACGATCACGCGATTCATTCCAAGACTCTTTCCTTTTTTGACAACACCTGTAAAGTAGGTACGGAAATTTGCTGCCGTTCTCTTTTTATATTTTGCACGATAAGAGTCATAATCGTAGAAAGAAAACCAGAATGCTTTATATTCTCCCATAGACTGTGTCTCTTCCTGCTGTTCCGTTGTAGTTTCTGTTGTCGCTTCTGAAGCTGTTGTTGCTTCTGTTGTCGCTTCTGAAGCTGTTGTTGCTTCTGCCGTTGTTCCCTGTGCCGGATCATTTCCATCTCTTGCTGCTGCCAATACCATATGGCTGCATAAATTCACAAACATTGCACTGACAACCAATAATGCGATCCATTGTATCTTTCCTAATTTTAAATGTTTCATATTTCCCTCCGATGTATCTTCTGTCTGCTGTTTTACTTTATTAAATCCATTCAAAATGTTCACATGCTTTCTTAATACCGTCATTGACATTTGTATCGGTCACATAACTTGCCACATCTTTTAAATCCTGGCATCCATTTCCCATAGCAATGGAAAACCAGTCTTTACAGAACATATCCATATCATTGTAATCGTCCCCAAATACAACCACATTTTTAATATCTGCGCCAAGATATTCCATCATCTTCACAATACCACCACGTTTATTATCTGGCTGGAACATTAAATATTCTGGTTCAAATCTCAAATGCCCGATCAACTCTTTCTTTGTAAGTTTCTCTTCTTCCTCTTTTGGAATAGCTACATAAATCTTGTAAATCGCGTCGACACTGTCAATATCTAACATATTATCAATGATATATCTGGTTGGTTCTTTTCTCTTTCCAACCTGTCTTAGAAATTTATCGTCTGTCATATAGACATCTTTCGTATCATCAAGAGCTACACACCATCCATACCCTAATTCTTCTGACTGATGAATGATCTGTAAACACCCTTCTTTATCCAAAGGAATATTTTCCACTAATTCATTGTTGATCACACAGCCATTGCCTCCACAACAGACCATATTTTTAAACCCATTGGCTTCTGTGAATTTACGTGCTTTGTAATGTGCTCTTCCAGTTGCGATCGCAACAAAATGTCCATTTGCTTCTAAACGATCCAACGCCTCTCTGGCACTTGGCACGATCTTCCCTGTCGATCTATCTGTCAATGTTCCGTCAATATCAAAAAAGAAATATTTCTTTTCCATTGTTATCTACTCCTTATAAACTCTTATCATAGCATTTTATTTATTGCAATGAATTTAACTGTTCATAAAATGTTGGATAAGACACATCCACACATTCTGAATCTTCGATCACAGTTTCTCCTTCTGCATTGATTCCTGCAATCGAAAATGTCATAGCGATTCGATGGTCGTATTTACAATTGATACTTGCTCCATGTAATGGATTACCGCCTTTGATGATCATTCCATCGTCTGTCGCTGTCGCATCAACACCCATTTTCACAAGATTATCAACCGTTAATGCGATTCGATCAGACTCTTTTACCTTCAACTCTGCCGCGTCTTTGATCACTGTCTCACCTTCTGCAAATGCTGCTAACAGTGCAATAACTGGAATCTCATCAATCAATGTTGGAATGACTTCTCCACCAATCACCGTTCCTTTTAATTTGCTTGTCTTTACAACGATGTCTGCTGTTGGCTCTCCCCCATTATCGATCACATTTTCTAATGTAACATCAGCTCCCATATCTTTACATACACGCAGAATTCCATCTCTTGTTGGATTGATTCCAACATTTTTTAAACGGATACATGAATTTGGTGTGATCAGTCCTGCCACGATAAAGAAAGTTGCTGAAGAAATATCTCCTGGAACCACGATATCTGTTGCGATCATCTCTTCTGGAGGTGTGATCGTCGCTGTTGTATCATGTGATTCTACTTTCACTCCAAAAGAACGAAGCATTAATTCTGTATGATTTCTTGATAATGCTGGTTCTGTCACACTTGTCTTGCCATCTGCATATAATCCTGCTAATAACACACAGGATTTTACCTGTGCAGATGCAACTGGAGAATCATAATGTGTTGCATTTAATTTTGTTCCTTCAATCTTCAATGGTGCACATCCATTTCCATTCACACTTGTGATCTTTGCACCCATCTGTTCTAATGGTTTGATGATCCTTCCCATTGGACGTTTATTTAAGGATGCATCTCCAGATAATACAGTTTCAAAATCCTGACCTGCAAGAATTCCTGAGATCAATCTTGTTGTTGTTCCGCTATTTCCTACATCTAATGTCTCACTTGGTGCCTTTAAGCCATGAAGTCCATTTCCATGAACAGTGACATTCGTTCCATTCTGTTCGATCAAAACACCCATCTTACGAAAACAATCGATCGTTGACAGACAGTCTGCTCCTGATAAGAAATTGCTGATATGTGTTGTTCCTTTCGCTAAAGATCCAAACATAACTGCTCTATGACTGATCGATTTGTCTCCCGGAATTGATAATTCTCCTCTAAGTCCCGCACTTTTTGTTAATTTCATGTTTTTATTTCCTCTCGTATACTGTGTAGTTTTTATCTCTTAAGATTTTTGTCGCCTTCTTTGCTGATTCATCATCATATAACATGATCTTTAAAACACCTTCTTCGAATTCACGGTTGTGAATGATTCCAATATTCTTGATACTTACATGATTCAAAGCAAGCAAGGTTGTCGTTGTTGCGATCGTTCCTGGTTCATCTGGAATATCAATAAAGATCTCGTAAGATTTCTGGATCAGACCAACCGCACTGTCTGGTACAGAATCTCTATATTCTCCTGCCTGTTTAAAATAATTATTCAAATATTCTCTGTCTTCCATATCAAGTGCTGCGATCACATAGCCTAAATGATTCTGTGCTTTTTGCAGTAATTCTTTGATATTCTTCTTATTTGATAAAGAAATCTGTTCCCATACGACTGGAGATGAAGATGCGATTCTTGTGATATCTTTAAAACCACCTGCAGCTAACTGTTTTAAGATTCCATCATCTGTATCCATATTACTTACGATATGTACCAGTTCTGCTGCCATGATATGTGGTACATGACTGATCGCTGCAGTATAGGCATCATGCTGCTTATAATCCAGAATGATCGTTAATGCTCCTAATTCTTCAATGAAGTTTGTAAAATCTTTCACTCTTTGTTCGCTGACTTTCTTCGTTGGCGTGATAAAATAGTAAGCATTCTCAACTAATCTGTCAGAACTGAAAGAAAAACCTGCCTTCTCTGATCCTACCATCGGATGTCCTCCGATAAAGTATTCTTCCATTCCTAATTCTTCAATCTTTAAGTGAATCTCTTCCTTTACACTTCCTACATCTGTTAAAATACAATTTTCATTAATCGATCCTTTCAGATCTTTTAGATACATTACATTATATTGAACCGGTGCACACAAAAATACATAGTTGCATTCCGCAAAATCTGTTTTGCAGTCTGTAGCAATTGAATCAATGATTCCATCCTCCAATGCACTTTTGATCGTATCCGGGTTTTCATCCATTCCAATGAGTGTATAGTTTGGAAAAACTCTTCTTATTCCCTTCGCAATGGATCCACCGATCAATCCTAAACCGATAAATCCGATCGTAAAATTGCTGTCTGTCATTGTTTTACTCTCCTTTTTTCTTGCGGTGATCACAAAATCTTCTCATTCTTTGATCACACTTAGTTTTTATTTTAACTTCCTGTATTTAAAAAGTCAACACTGACACGCTTTAAAGTGACAAAGTATTTTCTTCTCTATTTTCTTGGATTTCCTACTTGAATACCAAAAAAAAATGCTTTATGATTATCTTAACAATTATTTTACACTAACTTATTTTAATAAAGGAGTTTTCCAATGTTTGAAAAAGCCGTTATCTATGCAACAAATGCCCACAACGGTCAGACAAGAAAAGGCACCAATCTTCCTTTTATCATCCACCCTATGGAAGTTGCTGCCATCGTTGCCGCTATGACTCTCGATCAGGATATGCTTTGTGCCGCTGTCCTTCATGATGTTGTTGAAGATTGTGACGGAATCTCGATAGAGGACATCCGTCGTGAATTCGGTGATATCGTTGCTTCTTATGTCTATCAGGAAAGTGAAGATAAGAGTAAGACATGGGTTGAGAGAAAAGGCCATACGATCGATTTCTTAAAGAACCGTGCATCCCGCAACGCTAAGATCATCGCCCTTGGTGACAAGCTTGCTAACATCCGTGCACTTTATCGGGATTATAACATCCTTGGCGAAGAGTTATGGGAGAGATTCAATATGAAGGATAAGAAGATGCAGAGTTGGTATTATCGTGGAATGATCGAAGGTTTTGCTGATCTTTCAGAATTTCATGAGTATGAGGAATACTGTCAACTTGTAAACGAAGTTTTCCCTGAAGAGTAACACAAAAGAAAAAAAGACTGATTTCGCAAACATTGTTAAATGTTTGTAAAATCAGTCTTTTTATCAGATTCTGAACTCTTTTGCCATCAAGATCGTTGCGATCGCTAGCAAAATACTACAGATAAAGATAGAACTTCCTCCTGCACGACCGGTTAAAAATCCTCCGATCACTGCTCCAATAATGAAAAAAGTAATAATTCCATAATATCGTAAACTTTTTTGTTTTAATGTCTTATCTCCTGTTTTAAAGTACTGGCACAGTGCTTCTGTTCCACTTCTTAAATTACCAGTACACATCGTACTGGCAAATGGATGCCCATGAACCCTTCGAAATGTTTCCACCTGCATAGAACATACAAAAGAAATCAGTACATTCGCCACAACATCATATTGTCCCAGTGGAATAAATCCAACAACCGTTATCAGCACAAACTCAAGTGCCACAATTCTCTGTCTCCAATGAATCTTATGTTCTTCCTTATAAAAATGCTTTATGATCTCAACAAGAATTACGCCCACAGCAAATGCAAGAATTGGAACAAAATAGTAAAATGCCTGTGTAAAATCCCGCTTTTGAAGATTCACACCAAACAATACGATATTTCCTGTCTGTGCATTTGCAAATACATGTCCACGCATTAAATAACTGTAGGAATCAAGAAAGCCTCCTACGATTGCAAGAATTGCTGTTAAGAAAAAACTCTCTGACATCTGCAAATGTTTTTCTTCCATTAAATCTGCACTTCCTTTCCAAGCTCATAAAAAGATCCCATCAGTGTGATCATATCATCTAAATCTTTGCATCCGGCAGTTTCGTATGTTGAATGCATGGATAGCTGTGGAAGTCCGATATCTGCTGCCTTGATCGACACCTGTCCAGTCAGGATATTACCAAGTGTCGAACCGCCTAACATATCCGAACGGTTAAAGAATACCTGACACTTAATCTTTTCTTTTTTACACAGATATTTTACGAGTGCCGCTGAATTCGCATCGGTTGTATATTTTTGTGATGCATTGTATTTTAGTACAATTCCTTCATTGATATACGGACGGTTCGTAGGGTCTGTCTTATCCTGATAGTTCGGATGAACTGCATGAGCGTTATCTGCAGATAACATAAAGCTGTCTGCCACCGCCATATAATATTCTTCTTCATTTTTTCCACAAAGATAACTGATCCTTTTTAATACCTCTGGGAAAAATGTTGATCCAGCCCCCTGTTTTGTACCGCTTCCGACTTCTTCATTATCAAAGAGCGCACACACTGTGACATAATCTTTGGAAAGCTTTGCATTTAACATTCCTTCGATGGATGAATATGCACATTCAAGGTCATCTAATTTTGGTGCTGCAACAAATTCTTCGTTGATTCCTAGTGTTGTTCCTCTCATTCGGTTATATAAAAACAGATCATAAGATAAGATATCTTCTTTCTCAACGCCTGATTCTTTGGCGATCATTTCCTCAAAACCATCTTTTGTAAGATTTCCTCCACATAATGGCAGGAGATCTTTTTGTGGATTTAACTGTTTTGATTCATTTGAAGATCTTGACATATGAATTGCAAGATTTGGAATGATCATAAGATCTCTGTCAATATTGACCAACTGATCTTTGATCTGTCCGTTTTCTTCTATTATGATGCGTCCTGCAACAGACAATGGACGATCAAACCATGTTTCCGGGATCATTCCACCATAACGTTCAATATTTAATTTCGTATAATGTTTCTCAACTGACATCTCGGGCTGTTCTTTGATCCTGTATGTTGGAGAATCACTGTGGCTTGCCACGATGTGAAACCCTTGAAAATCCTTCTTTGGCAAATGAAATGCTATGATAGAACTTCCGTTTCTCGTAACAAAGTAACTCTTTCCTTCCTCCAGATCCCAATATTCTTTCTCTTTTAATTCCATAAAACCATGTTCCAGAAACTGTTTTCTTGCATTCTCGATCACATGAAAACAGCTTGGACAATGATCAATAAATTCGATTAAATTTTTGACATTGTTTTTCATCTATTTCCCTCCAAAAATTTTCTAACGATTATTCTAGCACATTTATATAGGAAAGGAAAGAAATGTGGTTATGTCAGTTTGATATATCTGTTATATTCTTTTATTATGCAAGCACTTTTCCTTCAGGAAATGCAGCTCTAAACACAAAGCGTACAACAGGTCCTGCAATGATCAACTGATATGGAAGTGCCATTACAAAATTCTTTGGAATATTTGTCAGCCATATCATCAGTAAGTTTGAGAAATTTCCCATCTCAATACTAACTTCGACTGCTCCATAAAGTGACATAATGATCACCATAGGAACAACCATACAGCAAGATACTGAAATAACTTTTCTTAAAACAGAGCTGTCTGGTTTTACAAGATATTTAAACGCAAATCCTTTTGCGATCTTAGATACAAAGAACCAGTCGCAGCACATTGCAAAAATATATGCGATCGGGAACCCTAACCATCCGGCTTTGATGGATTCCATTGATAATTCTCCCATATGTAATGATACGTTGTATATGCTCATCCAAAATACCATCATAAAACACATGATGAATGTATAGATAAGGCTTTCTCTTTTATTCTGTGGCATTTTCTTTTCTCCTCTTCTTGTTGTGATAAATTGTTGCTTTTCTTCAAGAAATAAGGCAAAAAAATAGTGGAGACCCTCAACCAAACTCGTTGCGGATCTCCACTTTCTATCGTGTGCAATCTTCACTGCGTTCTTTCCTGCTTATTTCTTGTCAATGCATTATTATACACACTTTTTATGTCTTGTATAAGCACTTTTTTTAATTTCGTCACATTCTTTAATTTAATTATTATATATACCATATTTTTGTGCATTTTCTACAATAAAATATGTTAAAATATAATCAGAAACAATTAGCTTTCATAATTTTAAGGAGGGATTTTCTCATGAAAAGAAATGTATACAGGATTTTAGGTTGTTTTCTTTTTGCTTTTACATTATGCATTATGACACCATCATTTGCAAAAGCTTCTGTTAAAAACATACCTCAAACAAAAACTTCTGGAACTTATACTGGTAATGTTGACATCACTGGAGACGAAAATGCTGATTCTGTGATCATCCGTACAACACCCGATCAAGAAGGCTGGTACATCAACCGTTTTACGATCTATCTAAATGGAAAAAGAACCACAGAAATATCTCTCCGTGATCACGACTGTTATGACCTCACTGTAAAATATGCAAAAATGAGCAAACAACATACATTTATCCAGATCATTGGCCGTGGTGAAAATGACTACGTTACTTATAATGAAATCTTTACTTATAACAAAAAAATCCAACCAATTTCGTGTTGTAAAATCTTTTAATGATCGCTCATCTTACGCTGAAGAAATCGTTACTGCCAATAAAAAAGGGATTACCGTTAAACATCGTGTACAACCTATGGAAACCGGATGGATCAATTGGACACTGCCTTTTAAATACAGTAAGCAAAAATTCATTAGAACTGCATCTTCTACAAAAACGGTACGAAGCGAACTTGGACAAAACAGAAAAGATAAATATTCAAGATATTTTGCAAAAAACAAGTTTATCACTGCCAAAAAAGTAACTTTTTATAAAAAAGCTGGCAGCAAAAAAGTTGCTTTTCGTGTACCAAAAGGGAAAGCTGTAACTTTAAAGAAATTAATTTATTCTAAGAAAAAGATTTATCTACAGTTTAAATACGGGAAGAAATATGGCTATCTTCGTGTAAATCGAGCAAATTATAACTTTGAAAAACCACTTTTTCAGAATGTTAATTCACGATTATCTGGCTGATCATTTTCAATACCAACAAAAAAAAGAAAAGAACCACCATTTTGATCCGTTCATAATATGGTGATCCTTTTCTTTTTTAGATTTTTCGAATTATATGTGTTTGAGTTTTATATGTTTTTTGGAGTTTTATTTTTTATATTTTTGGAGTTTTCATTTATGATTATCTTTGTTTATGTTATATGTTTCTTAGGAGTTTGGCGATTTTATAACATCTACCATAAATTTTTATAAATTTCTTTTACATCTTCTGCTGTGATCGCTTTTCTTGTATTGGATGGGCTTCCACTTTCCATAGCATCTGCTGCCATTTTATCGATCACATTAAAGAATTCTTCTTTGTTGATTCCGTATTCTTCCAGTGTTGGTGTTTCAAGTTCATCGCAGATATCAACAACCGCCTGAAGGAATTTTTCACTTGCTTCTTTATCAGAATCCGCATCATTTGCAGCTCCAATCGCTCTTCCTAGATCTGCAAATCTATCGTAAGCACCATCTAAAGCATAGATGAAGCATTGTTTTAATAACATCGCATTGGATAATCCATGCGCTACATGGAATAATGCTCCGATCGGACGGCTCATTCCATGAACTAATGTAACAGATGCATTGTTAAATGCGATTCCTGCTTCTAACGCTGCGATTGACATCTGTTCTCTTGCCTCTACATTCTTTCCATCATGGAATGCAACTGGCAGGTATTTAAAGATTCTTTTGATCGCTGATAATGCAAATGTATCAGATAATGGCTGTGCAAGTTTGGATGTATACGCTTCTGCTGCATGTGTCAGTGCATCTAATCCTGTTGCTGCTGTGATCTTTGGTGGTGCAGTCATTGTAAACTGTGGATCAATGATTGCATAATCTGGCATTAACACTGCACCTTTTAATAACATTTTTACATCTTTTTGTGTATCTGTAATGATCGTAAACTGTGTTGCTTCTGATCCCGTACCTGCTGTTGTTGGGATTGCAACAGTTGTTGGAAGTTCCCCACCAATGATCTTTCCCATATAGTCGGAGATATTTCCACCATTTGCAACGAGTGCTGCGATAGCTTTCATAGAGTCGATCGGACTTCCTCCACCTAGTGCAACTAAGAAATCGCATCCGTTTTCTTTGTAAAGCTCTAATCCTTTATTGATCATAACATCAGTTGGTTCCCCATTGATCTCATGATAAACAACATAATCTACATTTCCGTTTTTTAATGCTGCTTCTACTTTTGCACAGTTTCCAAGTTCTACCATTACATTGTCTGTAACAATCAGTGCTTTTTTACCAAGCTGTCTTAATTTGTCTTCTGCCATATCAAGTGCGCCGGCACCTGTAAATATATTTCCTGGTGCAATAAATTCTCTTGCCATGTTCTTTTCCTCCTGTTTTTATTGATTAAAATTGTGCATCATGAAGCCAGAGATATCTCTCATCTTCATTTCGATCTGTCTGTAACCAAGGGTTTCCATCCAGATGGCGGATCATCCAGCATGTATACATCTGGAATCCTGGTGCAACAGCCTGTGGATGTAATTCTCCACCTGGGATTGCTGAAAAACTTCCATCTGTACTTTTAAATACCTGATCACCTACGAAACTTGCTCCAAATCCTTCCGGACGGTCAAATTTAAAGTAGTAAGTTTCTGGCTGTGGGTGTCTGTGTGGCAGATATCCTGACCAGTTTCCTCTGTCATTTAATACTTCTCCAAGTACCATATTAGAATATGGAGCGATATCATGATCAAAGATCGTATTTACACGGCGTTTTGCCACATTTCCAAATTTACCAACAGAAGAATATCCCCATGGAGCATCTTCTGGTTTATATAATTTAGTGTCAAACTTTGTATCATTCTTTGTTGACTGAACAAGGATCTCACTATCTGCAAGTGCCTTAACACTTACCTTAGATTCTGTTGCTGCATGCACACACCAAGGTCCTTCTGTGAAAACATCCTTTCGATCTGCTTTCGCTGTCACATCATCAAATACAAATTCAATAGAACCGCTTAATAATAAGACTGCTGTTTCCTCACCTGTCTTTTGAAAACTTTTTTCGTCTCCTGCCTTCATTCGATATACTCGAACATCCATTAACATATCCTTATATTCATTGTCATAAGTTGTTAAGATCTGTTCTCCATTTTCATCAAATTCAGGATATCCAAATACTTTACCCATTGTCTCTTCCTTCTTTCTATTAGTAAGCTCTTGCTTCTTTTCTTCCTTCCATAACACCTTCACATGCCTTGCGAACGCTTTCTTTTTCAGAAGTTGTAGCAATTCCAACATTCCACCATGATTCATATCCATCTGTCATTGTCTTTGGAATTACTTTTAAGTCAAATAAGCATGCAACGTTTTGTTTCTTAGCATCTTCTAAGGCTGCTCTTAATTCTTCGATCGTCTTACATGTATAAGATTTTAATCCATATCCTTCTGCAACTTTTGCATAATCAACTGGGATCAGATCTCCGCAAGGTTTATTTCCTTCTCTGTAACGGAATTCTGTTGCAAGGGATCCAATACCATGATTCATCTGCAGATTATTGATGCATCCAAATCCACAGTTATCGAATACTAAGATATTTGCTTTCTGTTTTTCCTGCATCATTGTCATGATCTCACTGTGTAACATCTGGAAACTTGCATCTCCAACAACTGCATAGACTTCATTGTCAGGCTCTGCAAGTTTAACTCCGAGTGCTGCTGCAACTTCATATCCCATACAAGAATATCCGTACTCTGCATGATATCCACCACGTTTATCTGTTGTCCATACACGCTGCATACAACTTGGTAAGCTTCCTCCTGCTGTGATGATCGTTGCATCTTCATCGATCACATCTCTGATCGTTGCTAATGCTGCTGTCTGTGTGATCTTACCTTTTGTCAGCTCCACGAATTCTGGAATTGTTCTTGGATCCATATTTTTGATCATTGGTTCAAATGTTTCATCATATTTGTACTCAGCCAGACGTTTCATTTCTTTATCCCATACAGCCTTGGCTTCTTCAATCTCTCCATTATAAGATGAAACATAATTCATTGCTCTTAATTTTTCAGCTAATGCTTTCACTGTTACTTTTGCATCTCCAACTGCTTTCACAGAATCTAATTTATATGCATGATATCTGCTGTTATTGATAGATACAAACTTCACATCAGGATTTGCAAACTGTCTCTTGGATCCTGTCGCGAAATCTGACATTCTGCTTCCGATTGCAATGACTACATCCGCATCTTTTGCAAGAACATTGGATGCATAAGTACCTGTAACACCGATTCCTCCCATGCAGTATGGATGGCTTGATCTACATGCACTTTTTCCTCCCTGTGTCTCACCAAATGGAATCTTGAATTCTTCACAAAATTTTTCTACTTCTTCCCCAGCTTCAGAGTAACGAACACCTCCACCAACGATAACAAGTGGTTTCTTCGCATTTGCGATCACATTTGCAATGTCTTCAATCTCTTCTTCCACTGCCACTGGTCTTGTGATCCTGTGAACTCGTTTCTCAAAGAAATATTCAGGGAAATCAAAAGATTCACCTTCAACATCCTGGCAAAGACCGATGCAGCATGCTCCTGTTTCTGCTGGATCTGTTAAAACTCTCATTGCATTGATCAGTGCTGTCATGATATGTTCTGGTCTTGTAACTCGGTCCCAATATTTGCACACTGGCTTAAATGCATCATTTGTTGTTGTTGATAAACTATTGCTCTGCTCTAACTGCTGAAGAACTGGGTCTGGCTGTCTTGATGCAAATGTATCTGCTGGAAATACTAATAATGGAATATTATTCACTGTAGCTGTCGCACAAGCTGTTACCATATTCGCAGCTCCAGGTCCTACAGATGATGCACAAGGAATGATCTTCTTTCTTCCATTCTGTTTTGCATAAGCTGTTGCAACATGACACATTCCCTGTTCATTTCTTCCCTGAAGAACTCTTAAGTTTCCTGGATTGGTATCAAGTGCTTCTCCAAGTCCAACTGCGATTCCATGTCCGAAGATTGTGAAGAATCCTTCTACAAATTTTGTTTCTTCTCCGTCCATTGAAACATACTGATTATCTAAAAACTTTACAATTGCCTGAGCAACTGTCATTCTTACTGTCTTTGCCATCTTTCTATCCTCCTGACTTTTTGATCCCTATACTCTTGCGATCATTTCTCCGTATTTTTCTTTTGTTTCTTTAATGAAGTCTTTTACCTGCTGTGGGTTTGGAAGTTCTTCGGAACAAGAATTACTTCTTACCATCATAGATGCTTCTGCTGATCCGAACTCTAAACAGTCGATAACTTCCCATCCCTGATAGATTCCATATAAGAAGGCTGATCCATAACCATCTCCTCCACCGAATCCTTTTCTTGCATTGACTGGGAATGGTTTGATTGAGAAGTTCTGTCCATCAATCGTGTATGCTGTAGATCCTTTCATACCATGTTTGATAACAACGATCTTCGCATTGTATGCATGCCATGCAGCTGCTGTTTCTTCATCTGTTCTTCCTGGCTGGATCAGTTTCTCTGTTAAGTCAAACTCTTCTCTGGATCCCATGATGATATCTGCTTCTCTTGCTACCATAGAATAGTAAATAGAGATTTCATCTTCACTCTTCCAGTTATATTCTCTATAATCAATATCAAAAATGATCTTTGTATCATTTTTCTTTGCTAACATCACTGCTTTTAAAGCTGCTTCTCTTGATGGGCTTTCTGCAAGTGCTGTTCCTGAGATCAGGATTGCTTTTGACTGTTTGATGTAATCTTCATCAATGTCATCGACAGATAACTGTAAGTCTGCGATGCAATTTCGATACATCAGGATGCTGCTTTCTTTTTCTGATAGCATCTCTGTAAATGTAAGTCCTAGTTTTTCACCGTTTGTACATTTTGTAATATGACTTGTATCAATTCCTTCTTTATTGAAAAAGTCAACTACGAATTTACCAAACTTATCATCAGATACTTTCCCAAGAAATCCTGCTTTTAATCCATGTCTTGTAACCCCAACTGCGATATTTGCTGGAGAACCACCAACATACTTCTTAAAAGTTCTGACATTCTCAAGTGGTCCGAATGGCTCATCTTCTGATGGATTAAAATCAATAGCGACACGTCCTAATAAAATTAAATCCATAGGTCTTGTTTCATCAAATTCTACATATCTCATAACCTTCACCTCATACTATGTGCTTTGCGTGCTTTTTATTTTTGTTTTGCGTGTTTTCTTTATGTGCTTATATTATCACGCACGCATTTAGTGTGCAAGTGTTTTTTATCATTTTCTTTCTTTTCATCTTTTTGCACAATTACATCTTGCTGTTTTTGTGCATTTTAAATAAATCAGACTCCATTTAGCACGCAAAAGCACACTTTTAATCTTTCCATATTCGATTTGTTCTCAACTGCTTCTGCTTGAATTTTTCACACACCAAAAAGAGGTTTTGAAATCTATTGCAGATTTCAAAACCTCTTTTTCCTTTATTCTCTTTTACAAATTGTACTTCGTCTTTATACTAATATCCGTATAAGCATACTCTTTCTCTATCTTCTCGCCTTTTCTTATCATATTATATAACAGATGTGGTGGACGATATCCTTGTTCAAAGCCTTCCTGATCGATCAGAAAATCATAGGTTCCTTCTTTCAATGCCTTGATATTTGTCGGTGTCACATCATACCCGATCACATATGGGCGTGTTTCCATGTTAAGATTTTGCATTGCTTTGCATACACCCGCCTGACCACCGGAAACTACAAAAATGCCAGCAAGATCTGGAGCGATCTCTATCGTATTCTCAACGATCTTCTCCACTTCACTCATCTCATCAAAACTGCTCTGAACTCCCAGAAGTTCAATCTCTGGATATGACATTTTTAATTCCTGAATAAACCCATCCACACGAAGATTATTGACACTGTTTGTAAAGAAACCAGTGATCACTAGGACTTTTCCAGTTCCACGGGTTAACATCCCCATAAGACCAGCTGCTGTCATACCACTTCTCTTATTATCAAGTCCTACGTAGCAGACTCTGTTTGTGCCAACGATATCTGAGTTAAATGTTATGATCGGAAGATCATTCTGTTCTGTCATATCATTTAACTTTTCCCGAATTCGTTCAGACTGAACTGGCATGATTGCTAATCCATCGATCTGTTCTTGCGAAAGTTCTTCCAACGCTTCCAATTGGGCGTCTTCACTTACTCCATCAATCTGTTTTCTGATAATCTCTACACCGAATTCTTCCAACTCCTGTTCAGCCTTGTCGATTCCTGCATGAATCGTCTTTACAAAAGAAGATTTTGCTAACTGGGTAATGACACCAATCCTGATCTTCTTTCCTTGATTATATACTTTCTTTTTTCTCTTTGGCTGATAGTTCATCTCTCTTGCAATCTCAAAAATACGTTCTGCTACTTCTGGATTGACTCTTCCACGGTTATTTAACGCTCTGTCAACTGTTCCTCTTGATACCCCTGCCTTCTCTGCAATTTCTTTGATCGTTCCTGCCATGTGCTTTCTCACCTTTCTTCTTATTTGCACACAAATAGCACATTCTTTGTTCCATTATAGCTTTTGTACATAAAAAAGTAAAGAAAAACTGTAGAAATCCCCTATATATCGTGCTATGATAAAAACCACAAAATACTGAATACAATATTCGTTTTAAAGGAGTTTTTATTATGACACATACAACAGAGTTTAATCATGAGTTTTCAAACAGTGAGAAAAAACTTTCTCTCAAAGAAAGATTTGTAAAATATATCACAAGCAGAGAGTCTGCAGAGGTTTTCAATAATGCTCTTGCAGCTATGAACGGTGGACATTATGTTCCACTTGATCGATAATTTTCTATTATTGAATATACGCAAAAAGAGAAAAAGAATGTTATATACTCTGACATTCTTTTTCTCTTTTTTTACCATTTATAGTATATTATAATAATAGAGTCTATATGAACAAAACTATTTAAAAGGAATTATTATGAGAACAAAACGAATTGATGAAATCGAATTATATATCCGCGAAAAAAAATCTGTCTCTCTTGATACGTTATGTGAAGTATTTAATGTATCAAAGAACACGGTCCGAAGAGATATCGCAACTCTTGAACAATCTGGAAAAATCAAGAAAGTTTATGGTGGAGTAACAATCGCAGACACTCCTGCATCAAAGACTTTGCTTCCTTTTTCCAAACGCCATCAAAGTTTTATGAAAGAGAAGCGACTAATCAGCCAGTTAGCTGCATCTCATGTTTGTGATCATGATACGATCTTTATCGACAGTGGGACAACATGTCATAATATCATTGACTTTATTGCCGAGAAAGAATGCACGATCCTTACCAACAGCCTGCAGGTTTCTCTAAAAGCCATCCCTTATGAGAATTTAAATGTAATTTCTCTTCCTGGATTCTTAAAGAGGGAAACTTTATCTTTTGTTGATGGAAATATCGCAGAATACCTCAAAGCTTACAATATCACCAAAGCTTTTATGTCTTGTACTGGAATCTCCATTCAAAATGGACTTAGCAATGCATCTTCTGAAGAATATCTGGTCAAGAAATCTGTGATAGAAAACAGTACGATCCGTTTTGCACTTGCAGACCATTCCAAATTTGGAGATTTTTCATTGATGACATTTTGTCCGTTTAAGGATATTGATCACATTCTTACGGATCAACTTCCTAGTGAAGAATTCTGTGATTTTGCCAAGATGCATTCCATCAATATAGAAACACCGTAAGCAAAAAGAAGCAGGAACAACCATAATTTCCTGCTTCTTTTTGTCTATTTTCTTAGGATTTCAATTTTGCTTTCTTTTTCTATCTTTGGAAATTCTTTTCCTTTTACACGAATACTTCCAGGGAGACATTCCCCTTCTTCCGTAAAAAAGATTGTAATATGTCCAAGTGCAGCCAGATTATCTGATGCAATTTCACCAATTCTTAAAATTTCATATTCCTGATCATCAATTTTCAGTATATCTCCAGCCCAAATCTTCTTTTTCAAAGGTGTTACATCAATAAAATAACAAAAATCTTTTAATGTTACCAATGTTTTATGTCCAAAAGTGATCAAAAAATTCTTCTTGTCAAATGCACCTACATCACAGCCACAGTCTTTTACAATGGTTTGATAAATTGTTTCCATCTTCCATTCTCCTTCTTACAAAAGTTCTCTTTCGATTCGTTCTCTTGCTTCTGGTGCTTGCTTGTCCATTTTCTCTGGGAATCCAAACATGGATACACATGCGATATTATCTCCACCAACTTTTGGTGCATCCGCTTTTAACTGGCGGTTTGCAAAATCCATCTCTCTTAATGTCTCAAAGATTCCATCAAAATCTACATCTCCTTCTCCCATTGCTAAATGCTGATGGATCGTAACATCTGATTTTCCTCTCTGGTTTAACCATGGTGGATTGGCAATATAACGACAGTCTAGCGTCTGGTTAAATGTATCTGCAAATAACACATGAGTTAACTCATCTCCTGCATATTTGAGCATGCTTCTTACGTCACCTTTTCCTTCATCATAGAAGAATCCATGTGGGGAAGAATAGACATATCCAAGATTTGGAGATCGGAATGATTTTACAAGATCACAGGCTTCATTATTTAATTCACAAAAGTCATATGGATGAGACTGTACTTCCACTCGCAGTCCTTCTCTTTCGATGATCGGTAATAATTCTTCCATGGAACGATACCACATTCCGTTGCAGATTTCCTGCTGGTTTGGATCTCCAGAAAATTCTGTATTGATGACTGGTACTCCCATATCAACAGCGATTTCTATCATTCTCTTCCAGTTTTCAACCGCCATCTTTCTCTGCTCTTCGGTTGGTCCTGACCAGCGATATACAACGATAAAAGAAGAAATCTCTACTCCAGTCTCTCTAAGTGCTTTTCTATATTCAGCCTCACATTCTTTTGAAAATAATGGATGCTTGTAAAATGGATTGATCCGTGGGTGTGGAGACTGTTCGATATATTTATAACCCCAGTCTGCTACCTGATGTACCATGCGGTTAATATCCATCTGTTTTGCAAGAACATCAACATCAAATGCTATTTTCATCTGTCACACCTCCATTTTTATAATCCTGTTTTCTCTGCAATATATTTTCTTGCTTTCATTGCATATTCTAATGGATTGGCTTTTGCTGGATCTTGTTCTGCTTCTACCACAACATATCCTTCATATCCACTTTTTTCGATGATATCAAAAATTGGTGCAAAATCTACATCTCCATCTCCTGGAACTGTAAATGTTCCTTCTCTGACACCTTTTAAGAAACTCCAGCCTTCTTTCTTTGACTGTGCTACAACATCAGATCTTAAATCTTTTAAATGGATATGTCTTGTACGGTCAATATATTTGCTTAAAACTTTGACTGGATCAATCCCAGCAAATGAGCAATGTCCACTATCAAATAACAGATAAACCAGGTCTTTATCAACTTCGTTCATAAAACGATCGATTTCTTCTTCTGTCTGTATCACTGTTCCCATATGATGATGGAATGTTAACATCATTCCTTTGTCTTTTGCAATCTGTCCAAGTTTATTTAACCCATCTGTGAGCAGTTTCCATTCCTCATCATTCATTACATATTTTCCTTCAAAGATCGGCTGGTCTTTGCCCTGAATGCTATAACTTTGCTCAGATACTCCAATGACTTTTGCTCCCATTGCCTTTAAGAAATCTGTCTGTTTGATAAATTCTTTTTCGGTTTCTTCATATGGTCTGGAAATCAAGAAACTAGAAAACCAACAGTTACAGATCTGTATTCCTCTTAAATCTAATGCCTTTTTTAGTGTTTCTACATCTGTAGGATATTTTCCCCCTACTTCAGATCCTGTAAATCCAGCCAATGCCATTTCACTCACACACTTCTGAAAGGTATTTTCTTTTCCAAGATCTGGCATATCATCGTTTGTCCATCCAATTGGAGCAATTCCTAATTTTACTTTTTTCTTATCTAACATATCCTTCACCTTTTGCCTTTCAAAATATGAATCCTTCATCTGTTTTATAATTTTCCTGATAATTCTCTTACAGACAATTCTGCCATCATCTGTTTATATGTTTTATCTAGTTTGTAACACATAGTGATCAGCATCATCACAACCCATACGATGATCGGTACATACAGATATGTAAACTTGATCACTGAAATAGCTGCTGGTGCCTGTTGTGCCGCTGTCTTAGCCATTCCGTTATATCCAACCATAGATAAAACTGCACCTAGAACTGCATTTGTAATTCCTGCACCGAATTTCTGTCCAAAACTCATGGATGAGAACATAAGCCCTTCAATTCGTTTTCCGGTCTTCCACTGTCCATATTCGATCGCATCACTTGGAAGTGAATACTGTACCCCGTAGAATGGAGACATACCGATTCCACGAATAACAGAAGATACGATTGCTAATGGAACGCTTGTATCGTTAAATAAAAACATCACTTGTCCTACGATTCCAAGAATACATCCTGATACGATCAGATTTCTTTTACCATATTTAGGAATCAATTTAGGAAGTAATAAGATAATAAAGATCATTGGAATTTTCTCTGCCATAGAAAGCGGCATTACAAGATTTACATCGTTCATAACGTATTGACAATAGTAAGTAAGATCAATTCCAAGAATGATCTGGTAGACTGTATAAAATAACATAAGTCCAAGAGATATCAGGAAATATCGATTCTGTACCATTAATTTCAGTGCTGTGAAAACTGGTATTTTTTCTTCTATTTTTCCTGCAACAGCTACACGTTCTTTACAACAACGGAATGTATTGAGCAAAATAAATACTGAAATTGCTGCAAACACACCGGTTACAATGATCCATGCAAGCTGTGTATTGTTAATTTTATCTGCTGTCCAGTTAATGATCGGCAATGTCCATGCTGTAACGACCATACTTGCCGTGATAGATAAAGCCATTCGGATATTACTGATTGTTTCTCTTTCATGCTTATCGCGGCTCATTAATGATCCTAGTGTATGAAATGGCTGACTGATTCCTGTATACATCACAGTGTTTAGCAGATTATAAGTAATAAACACATAGATTGCCTGCAATGATGTCGTTGTGTTTGGCACAGTCATTAATAATACTGCTGCGATCGCATACGGCACTACAAGTCTTAAGATCCATACCCTTGCTTTTCCATATTTTGAGTGGGTACGATCAATGATCGTACCCATGATAATATCAGAAACACCGTCAAATCCTCTGGATAACAGCATGATCATACCAATGATCCCGGCAGATAATCCAATGACATTTGTGTAAAAATATACAAGCAGTGTATTTGCCAGTGTATAAATGACTGTCAATGCCGGATCTCCTACACAATATGCCAATTTCTCTGATAATTTTACTTTGGCAAACTCATTATTTAATTCTTCGAAATTTTTCTCCGGGTTTACATGGAGTGTTTCTTCATATGCTGTCATCAGTGTTCCCCCTTTTTAGAAATATTTATTTACGAATTCTCTTGTCACCTCTGCTGCCTTTTTCACATTTTCATCATGTGACATTTCGTAATATTCAGGTCTGAATTCTTCAATCGTGCAAACTCCATCAAATCCAATTTCTTTTAATGCTGATGCAATTCCTTCGTGATCAACAACGCCTTCTCCTGGCCATAAACGTTTATCATCTCCGCAAGATCCAAGTGGCAGGTCTTCACAATCATTTAAGTGATATGCAAAAATCTTATTACCATCTGCTGCTTTCAGATCTTCTAATTTTGAACACATTTCATGGAAATGGAATGTATCAACCGTAATTCCAACATTGCTTCGATCAACTGCTTTCACTACATCATATGCTGTTCCAAACTGATTAATAGAGCAATTTGGAGCCCCACAAAATTCCAGTGAAATTTTAATATCTTCTCCAACCTTATCAGATAAATAGCGTAATCTTTCGACTGCTTCTTCTTTGATCTCACTGACTGATTTATCTTTAACATCAAAGGATGGAACTGTAATCAGCATCTTCATACCAATAGCTTTACTTACTTCCATGATAAATTCTGTCTCTTCATCAATCTCTTTCACTCCTGCTTCATCTCTCTGATTAAAGAAGATCAATGTATTATAAGCCCATGGTTTTAAACGATGATTCTTAAACCAATCTGCTAATTCTTCCAATGTATGTTCTTTTAAATAATCCTTGATGCAATCAAAACGGATTTCAATATAATCAAATCCATATTTTTCACATGCTTCTAAATCTGCAATCAAAGACTGCCCTTTACACTCTAATGCTGTTGCTTCATTAAATCCAATTTTCATCTTTTTTACCTCCCACTGACTTTCAATTATTTATAAAATTCTGGTTTTTCATCTGTATGAATTGGTTCAATCTGTCCTGTTTCCTGTGCTTTTACCAAAGCATCTGCTGTTACTGCTGCAAGATATCCATCCCATGCAGTTGGTCCATTGATCACTCCGTCTTTTGCACAATCTACCCAGTTTTGTACTTCTGTATCATAAGCATCTTTAAATCTTACAAAGCAATCTGTATCGATCTTTGTTGATACTGCAGCATCTTTTCTGATTGATGGATAAGATGGCTGCGCCATTTTGATCGCTCCGTCTTCACATACAACTTCACAGTTGATATCATATCCAAACTTACAATTTACAAATACTTCTACATCGATGCAGATTCCTCTCTTTGTGCGAAGCAGCATGATCTGAGGATCTTTCAGTTCTGAATGAGAATATTTTGTAACTTTTGGCATGATCACCTGTGCACTTTCATATTCATCATCGACTAACCAATGTAATGTATCGATTTCATGGATCGCTGTATCGTGAACTGCCATTGGTGTATTGTAATTTGTTCCTACTTCAGGATTTCTATGTGTGCAATGTAAGATCAATGGTTCTCCATATTCTCCTGATTTCAATGCTTCTTTTACCTGTACATAACCTTTGTCATATCTTCTCATAAATCCTAACTGGATCAGATGTTTTCCTGAAGCAACTTCTGCTTCCACGATCTTTTTGCAATCATCAGCTGTTGTAGCTAATGGCTTTTCACAAAAGACTCTCTTTCCTGCTTCGATCGCCTGTAGTAAAGATTCTGTATGAGCAAATCCTGGTGATACGATAAATACTGCATCTACATCTGGATCATTGATCAGATCTTTTCCATCTGTATAAACCTTTGCTCCTCCTGCGATTTTCGCAGCTTCTTTTGCTCCCTCTTCAAATACATCAGATACTGCTACAACCTGTGCTCCCTGAATTTTTTCTGTGAGACGTTTGATATGATCTTTTCCCATTCCACCGCATCCGATTACACCTACATTTAACATTTTTTCTACCTCCGTTTTGTGTTTATGTTTTTTGTTTTGTTTTCCTTTTGATGTATTTATCTTAGCATTGCGTTCACGTGCACGCAATATCAAAGATGCACAATGTTTTGTTTTAATTTTTGTGCAATTTTATCAAAGTCTATCCTTTTACCTTTGCGAAAATCCTATTTTGAGTACAAAAAGAGGAGAGAAATATCCTTTCTGTATCCTGAATATTTCTCTCCTCTTTACAGATTACATCGTGTTTTGATCACGATATCTTCATAACAAAATTCTTCTTTATGTCCTGGATTCCCACAAAGACTATGAAAAATCTCCATTACCGACTCGTATCCTTGTGCATAAGCATCCTGTCTTAATACAAAATTGATCACACCTTCTTTCAGATTCTTCTTGTTCTCTCCCTCATAATCATGTACGATCACCTTGATCTTCTTCTCTAATTCATATTTTTTAAGAATCTTACATACCCCACTTTCTCCCTGTGCCGGCATATAGATTCCCTTCAGATCCGGAGTGATCTCTAACTGTTCTTCTAATAATTTTCCTGCTACCCAGTTATCATCATATGCAAATCTTGGCTCCATGATCGTGATTGATGGATAATGATAGCTTAATTCCGCCATAAATCCTTTGGTTCGCTTTACAGTTGCTGTATTGTCTGCAGATCCTGATATGATCATGACCTTTCCACCATCAGGAATGATTTCTCCCATCAAGCCTCCTGCAACACGGCCACCTGCATAATTATCCTGTCCTACAAAACATCGTCTCTTTGTATCTTCAAGGTCTGAATTAATCGTTATGATCTCAATGCCATCATCTACGTAGCGGTCGATCGTATTTTTTAACATCTCATCATTCGACGGCATCAGTACAATTCCTTTCATACCTGCCTCTTTATAGCCTCTCATGATATCCAACACCTGTCTTACATCTCCACCATTGATCTGGTCGATCATCACACGTCCGCCAAAACGTTCTACTTCTTGTTTTGCATCCTTAGCTCCTTCTAATACTGTCTGGATCGTCGGGGTATCTGCGTATTGCAAAATAACTCCGATCCGCAGGATCTGATTGCCTGATGATAGTGCCTTTGCCGCAATATTCGGCTGATATCCAAGTTCCTTTGCAATCATCTTGATCTTCTCTGCCACTTCCGGTCGAATACGTCCACGGTCATTCAATGCCCTGTCTACCGTTCCTCTTGATACACCTGCCAGATCCGCAATCTGTTGCATTGTTACTGCCATTTCTTGTTCTCCTTTCTTTGCGTTATCGTGCACGCATATATTATAACTCGTTTTTTATTTTTTGCAAATAAAAAACAGGTATTACACTTTTCCTCATGCAATACCTGTTTCATATTATATTTATTTACAGTTAAATACTTCAATATGATGTTTTACATTCTTATATGTTCCAAGTACCATTGCCTCATTCATATCAAAGTAATTATGTGCACCTTCTGTTGCCAGATAGTTTTCTACTTCTTTTGTCAAGCTCTTAAAGCTTGCTGTTGCAATATTGACTTTGCGGATTCCAAGTGAGATCGCTTTCTGGAAATCAGCATCTGTGATCCCGCTTCCTCCATGAAGCACAAGAGGGATTCCTGTTTTATCATGGATTTCTTCTAACACACCAAATTCTAACTGTGGTGCAACTGGATAATCTCCATGTGCATTTCCGATCGCTACTGCCAGTGCATCAATTCCTGTTTTTTCACAAAAGATCTTCGCATCTTCTGGGTTTGTACAACGGATTCCATGGTCGCTTTTTCCATCTTCACTTCCACCAACAAGTCCTAATTCTGCCTCGACAGTGGCACCGTATTTTGCTGCAAGTTCTACCACTTTCTTTGTTTTTTCAATATTTTCTTCAAATGAATCTCTGGATGCATCGAGCATAACAGATGTAAATCCATATTCTAATGCTTTTTTGATCGTCTCAAATTTTAATCCATGATCCAGATGTACCGCAACATCTACTTTTGCATTTCTTGCTGCTTCTAACATCATAGGTCCCATCAGATGCAGTGGTGAATGGTCTAATCTCACTTCTGCGATCTGAAGGATGATCGGTGTATCAAGTTCTTCTGCTGCCTTGATCGCACCTTTTACCATCTCCATATTTCCTACACTGAATGCTCCACATCCTTTGTTTTCTTTCTGTGCTCTAAGAAGCAGATCTTTCATTTTAACAAGTGCCATAATTTTTTACTTCCTTTCCTGATTGATTTATCTCTTTTTTTAATAACATACTAAATCCTAATGCGATCACTGCAAAACAAAATCCTGTCATAAATCTTACTACCTCTGACAATTCATGGATCAGTATCATATTCGATATGACCGGCGAGGTGATCGTTACGATGATGATCCCTGACATGATGATTCCATAATTCTGTCCTGCATATCGAAGCCCAAAAACCTCACTTGATAATGATGGAAAACTTCCCATAATACCGCCAAAACATCCATAGGCTAGGATAATTGCCATTGTGATGAGCCTGTTATTTCCACTGATTAAAAAGAGCATAGCAATCATTGCAACAAACAAAACTCCTTGAATACAAGTAATCCTTCCTGCTCTGTCTGCAAGTGTTGGAAGGATCAGTCTGATCCCTGCATTCAGTATAGATCCTGCCATCACGGAACCTACAGCAACTGCCTGTAAGATTCCTCTCTCAATCTGAATCGTCTGTGAAATCGGTGACACCAGATAATACGGCATCAGACCACACATCATCGTGGCTACAAGATAATAAAACTTCTTTGTTCTGATCATCTGAACTGATGTATATTGTTGTCCTGCATATATCTGATTTTCTTTTGTTTCTATATTTTCTGCCTCTGGCTGTCTGACAAAGCAGACAGCACAAACTGCTGATAAGAAAACCAGAAACCCAACAGATATCAATGCCATTCTTACTCCACCTCTTTCTAATAAGAGCTTACTAATCGGAGATAAGATGAATCCACATAATCCATTCGCCGTGATCACAACTCCTGAAGCAAATCCGGTCTTATGAGGAAACCACTTCTGTGCTGTTGCAAGTACGACTGCATAGATCATTCCTTGTCCGATTCCCTGCATGACACCTAGCATCATATAAGTGATCATTGGATGAATTCCTAAAGTCAATGCTGATAATATGATCCCACCTGCAAATACGCTCCCTCCGATTCCGAGGGTTATTCTTCCATATCCTTTGTCATAGATTCTTCCACCAAATATATTACCAACTACAAAAAACAAAGTTGGAAGATAAAAACAAATTGATACCATACTTTCGCTCCAGCCTGTCTCAGAAAGTACATATGGCTGATAAATTGACCATATATGTGGAAATCCGGTAAACAAGATCGCGAAAGCTCCTGCTGCCATCATCCCATTCCTTTTTTTCATCTCATTTCTCCTTTTTTGATTATCTATTGAGTATTTATTGGTTATCTTTTGATAACAATTTAGCACTTTCTTGTAATGTTGTCAATCAATTTGGAGTTTATTTTCTTTTTTCCATATAATCAAGGATCAATTGTGCAGCTTCTTCTGCTTCAATGGTCGCTAGATTGATCGCAAGATCATAATTTTCCATATCATACCAGTTTCTTCCAGTATAATAACTGTAGTATGATGAACGCATCTTATCTTCTTTTCGGATTTCTTCTGCTGTTACCGCTCTTCCTTCTTTTTCTGACAGATGCTTTATACGGTAAGATTCCTCTGCATAAAGATACACGGAGCACACTCCTGGTTCATCTTTTAATACGTAATCTGCGCATCTTCCTAAGAAGACGCCAGATCCGTATCCTGCTAATTTCTTTATGATCTTAGACTGTTCTTTGAACATCTGATTATAAACTGGAATATGATTTCTTGAACCTGTCATGATACTAAGTCCTTCCATATATTTGGAAGCCTTTTTATAATTAATCTCATCCATGCTCTTTTCATCGAGAGAATCATATCCGATCTTATCTGCGGCAATATAAAGAATCTCTCTGTTGTAGTACCATATTCCTAATTTCTCTGCCAAAATCTGTGCTACTTTTGTTCCACCGCTTCCGTGCTGTCGGCTGATCGTGATCAATGTATTCCCCATAATATGCCTCTTTCTCCTGGTTTATAATCCAGTTTTTTCTCTGATAAATTTACGTGCTTTGATCGCATATTCTAATGGATTTGCTTTTGCTGGATCTTGTTCTGCTTCTACAAGCATATATCCTTCATATCCATTCTCCTCTAATACTTTAAAGATCGGATCAAAATCAATACATCCATCTCCAGGTACTGTAAATGCACCTCTTCTTACTCCTTCAAGGAAGCTTAAATCGTTGTCTTTCACTTCTTTTACAACTTCTGGACGGATATCTTTTAAATGCACATGTTTAATACGGTTTACATATTTTTTCACCATTTCTAATGGATCTGCTCCACAGTAAGTAAAATGTCCTGTATCGAATAATAAACTTACGTATTCTGGATCTGTATTTGCCATCATGCGTTCTACTTCATCTGGGTCTTGTACGACTGTTCCCATATGATGATGGAATGTTAATGCGATTCCGTATTCCTCTTTTGCAATCTTTCCAAGATAATTCATTCCGTTGCAGAATGTATCCCATTCTTCATCGTCCATCACATATTTATGTCCAAAAACTGGTGTATCTTCCTGTCCCTGTACACTGTAACTTTGTTCAGAAGCTCCGATCACTTTTGCTCCCATTGCTTTTAAGAACTCTAACTGTGCACGGAATTCTTTTTCTACTTCCTCTAATGGTTTTGTGATCAGGAAAGATGAAAACCACTGATTACAAATTTCGATTCCACGAAGATCTAATGCTTTCTTTAATTCTGCTGGATCTTTTGGATATTTATTTCCTACTTCTGACCCTGTAAATCCTGCAAGTGCCATTTCACTGACACACTGTTCAAATGTATTTTCAGCTCCAAGATCTGGAAGATCATCATTTGTCCATGCGATTGGTGCAATTCCTAATTTTACTTTATTCTTATCAAACATCTCTTATTCCTTTCTTGTGTTCGAGCACACACTGTGCAAAATTTTTATAATTCGCCTCTTGCTTCTCTCTCTTCTAATTCTTTCATGATCATTGGATATTTTTTATCCAATCTGTACAGAAGTAAGATAATAACGACTGTTACCCATACGATCAATGGTCCTACTTTATAGATATTCATGATCATATTAACAACTGACTGTGGCTGTGTTGTAACACCAGCTTTGCTGACATATCCGCTAAATGCTAATAACTGTGTTAAAACTGCAGCTGTGATTCCGTTTCCAAGCTTTGTACCAACAGATCCGATCGCGAAGATGAAACTCTCCTGACGTAAATGTGTTTTCCACTGACCAAATTCTACAACATCTCCTAACATTCCGAAGATTACAGAGTTTAATGGTGCAAAACAGATTCCTCTGATGATACAACATCCAAGTAACCAATAAAAACTCTCTGGCTTGACCATGAATACGAATTGTCCGATCAGACATCCGATACACCCGATCAAGGACATATTTCTCTTTCCAAGTCGTTTTAATAATAACGGACTGCATAAAGTAGCTGCGATCAATGTAACTGTTTCTACCATGTATAATACACTGTACATCCATGTATCATTTCCAAGAATATACTTACAGTAGTATGGAAGGATCGTTCCTGTGATCGATGTGATGACGTTCTGCATCATCCATAAGATCAGTACTGCCCAGAAATACTGGTTTTTCAGTAATGCTGAAAATGTCTTTCCTACAGGGATCTTTTCTTTTTTCACTACTTTGATCTTAACTTTTTCTTCACAGTTTTTAAAACACGTGATCAGCATTAGGAGTGCTAAGACTGCCCAGATTGCCATTGTCTTTACCCACGCTGCCTGGTCATCCCCAAATAATTTAACCAGTGGTGTTGTAAATGTAACTGCCATGATTCTTCCGATCGGAGAAAGTGCCATACGAACGATACTTAACATATCTCTTTCTCTGGAAGATCTTGTCATCATCGCAGATAAACTTCCGTATGGAAGATTCAACGCTGTATAGCAGACCGTTGCTGTAAAATTATAAGTTACGAAAATATATATTAACTGTATGTTAGTTGCAGTATGTGGTACTGTGAATAATAATACTGCCGATACTGCATATGGAATCGCCATCCATAAGATCCATGGTCTGGATTGACCATATTTGCTGTGTGTTTTATTGACAACGAATCCCATGATAACATCAGAACATCCATCAAAAATTCTGGATATCAGCATGATCACACCAATCGCTGCTGCACTGATTCCAACATAATCAGTATAAAAGATCGTTAACAGGCTTCCGATCATTCCGTATACAACGTTACACGCTGTATCACCTAAGCCGTAAGACACTCTGGTCTTCCAGCTAAGTGCTCTCATCTGATTGTCTTCAACCTCATTTGTATGTTTTTCCATATACACTCTCCTTCAAATTAGAATTCAATTTCTGAAATTTTTACTGGACGGCCTTCTTCTACTGATTTCTTTGCTGCAAGTCCCATAAGTACTGGTTTTAATCCATCTTCTACTCCTAATGGTGTTTCTGTGTCATTTTCAATTGCATCAATGAACTGAACCATTTCTTTTCCATATGCATCCATGTATCTTTCAAGGAAGAAGAACTGTGGTTTTTCTCCTGTTACACCATCTTCGTTGCTGATCACTGCTGTAGAATCAGAATCATTCTTGATCGCTACCATTCCTTTAGATCCGAATACTTCTGCTCTCTGATCATATCCATAAACTGCCTGACGAGAGTTATCGATTACTGCAAGTGCTCCATTTTCCATCTTCAATGTGATGATCGCTGTGTCAACATCACCTGCTTTTCCAATCTCAGGATCTACAAGGTTTGCTGCCTGTACATAAACTTCTTCTGCATCACATCCTGCAAGGAATCGTACCATATCAAAATCATGAATTGTCATATCAAGGAACATTCCTCCAGATACTTTTACATATTCAGCACTTGGTGGCTCAGGATCTCTTGATGTGATCTTGATGATATGAGGTGCTCCGATCTTTCCATTGACAACAGCTCTCTGTGCTGCTTCAAAGTTGTGGTCAAATCTTCTGTTAAATCCTACCTGATATTTAAGTCCTGTTCCTTCTAATGTTTTGATAACTTCTTTGATCTTGTCTACATCATGATCGATCGGTTTTTCACAAAATACATGTTTTCCTGCTTTGATCGCTTCAATTGAGATTGGGGAATGAGTATCTGTTGATGAACAAATGATCACTGCATCAATATCTTTGTCTGCTAAGATATCTTTGTAATCTTTTGTTGTATACTCTGCTCCAGCTGCTTTTGCTTTCTTGTCTGCTTCTTCACTTAAGAATGGATCTGCAACTGCTTTGATCTTTGCATTTGGTACTCTTGTTAAAATGCTGTTCATGTGTACCTGTCCGATTCTTCCTGCTCCAATAATTCCTACGTTTACCATAATTGTTTCTCCTTTTCTAATACGCTTTTGATTTGTTTTTTGTGTTTTGTGTTCGAGCACATCTTTTATGTTTTGAATTATAGCACTTTGTGTTCGAGCACACAATTGGTAAACTGCACAAAAATTCTTCCTAAATTTTGTGCAAATGTACGAAAATAAGAACAAGACCAAGGATATTTCCCTGATCTTGTTCTTATTCTCACTTACATCATTAAATATTGTACTTTGTTTTTACAATAATATCTGTATACTTATGTTCTTTTTTGGGCGGCTCATCATTAAATAATAACCGATATAAGGTCATGACAGCTTCATATCCTTGATAACGTCCATCCTGCCCGATCAGATACTTGATGTCTCCATTCTTTAGATATCTGTAATTCTGCCGTGACAGGTCACATGCAATGATGGTCACTTTCTTCATCTTCTTATGTTTCCTAAGGGTATCACATACCCCTTTTTCTCCATGACAGGTAATATAAATCGCAGATAAATCTTCGTAACGGTTCAAAATACTCTCTGTCAGATGTGCTGCGATCAGATCATCCTCAAAGCAGTATTTTGTATCTAATATCTCAGTCTTTGGTGAAATTTTCTTCATCTCGTCGCAAAATCCATAGATTCTGTCACTTAATGAAGTATTCGTCTCAATTCCAGAGATCACTGCGATCGTTCCTTCTTCTTCTCTTAGAATATCATGCATTAATCCTGCTGCTGCCCTGCCGCTTTGTACAGAGTTCTGTCCAACAAAACAAATTCTCTTTGTATCTTCCACATCTGCATTCACTGTGACAACGGATATCCCATATTCTTCTGTAAACTGATCGATCTTCTGAAGAACTCTCTTATCATTGATCGGCATCAGCACAAGCCCTTTGATCCCTGCTTCTTTCAGCTTATTCATTGCCGCTAAGGTCTGTTCTACATTACCATAATCTACCGCTTTCACAATGACAGTTCCACCAAAATCTTCTACTTCGCCTTTTGCCTTCTTGATCCCATCCGATAATGTTTTTAAATAAGGCGTTCCTGTATCCTGAAGGATCACACCGATCTTGATATTCTCTTTCATCTTGATCAATGCACGACCTAAAAGATTTGGCTTATATCCAAGCTCCTCTGCTACTTTACGGACTCGTTCTTCTACTTCTGGACGAACTTTTCCCCTGTTATTCAATACACGGTCTACCGTTCCTCTGGAAACTCCTGATTCTTCTGCAATTTGTCGAATTGTTACTCTCATACTTATCCCTGTCTGTCATGACCAGAGTTCTCTTTATTCGTCCTCCAGTCCACCCAGAATCCTCAAGGCTTTCTTCAGTTCACTTTGTTCTTCCTGCGACATCTCAGACAATACATCTTTATTCACTTCTTCTACCGTCGCAAGGATCGGATTCTGTAATGCTTTTCCTTTCTCTGTTAATACAACTTCTATAAATCTACGGTCTTCTTTGCTTACCTGACGTTCGATCAGTTCCTTCTTCTCCATACGTTCTAAAACTCCGGAGATCGTAGAGTTCTCTAGCTTTAATTCTGCTGCGATCTCTTTTGGTTTTGTTTTTCCTTCGATCCATAAACAATACATGACACCATACTGAACTGGTGTTACATCAAACTTTTCAAGTCTGGAACTCATCTCCTGAAAAACTTTATGCTGTGCTGTTGTTAATAAATAATTAATACATTGTGTTAGTTCCATATAATTTCTCCTTTAAATATTTCGCACACTAATATTAGTGTAGCTTGCTTTTTTTTATGTGTCAAGTAATTTAGTTTTCTCTCCTTTTTTGTTTCATAGTAGATTTCATTAAAATTTTCTATGAAGAAATAGAAAAAAGTTATCAGATAGTTCAAACCTATCCGATAACTTTTTACTTAAGGAGAAGAAATTTTTAATTTTATATTCTTTTCTATCGGAAGATTGCTCCGCTTACGATCAGTTTCTGGATTTCATTTGTTCCTTCGTAAATCTGTGTGATCTTCGCATCTCTCATCATACGTTCTACATGATATTCTTTCATATATCCGTTTCCACCTAACATCTGTACAGCTTCTGTTGTAACATGCATTGCTGCTTCTGTACATAAATATTTTGCTTTCGCTGCTGGCAGTGAGTATGGTCTTCCTTCCTGTTTATCTGTTGCTGCTTTATATAACATTAATTTCGCTGCTTCGATTTCCATCTCAAGTTCTGCCATCTTGAATGCAAGATACTGATTTCTATATAATGGTTTTCCAAACTGTTCTCTTGTCTTTAGATATTCTTTGGCAATCTCAAATGCACCTTCTGCGATTCCAAGTCCCTGGGCAGCAACACCGATACGTCCACCATCCAATGTTTTCATTGCAAGTTTGAATCCCTGTCCAGATTCTACAATCATATTTTCTTTTGGTACTCTTACATTCTCAAGGATCATCTCTGATACCTGTGCAGAACGGATTCCCATCTTATCTTCAATCTTTCCAACACTGAATCCAGGTGTTCCTTTCTTAACTACAAAGCAAGATAATCCTTTGGCTTTCTTTTCTGGTTCTGTCAGTGCATAAACCGCTGTGTAATCTGCTAATGGTCCATTTGTATTAAAGCATTTTAATCCGTTTAAGATGTAATCATCACCATCTTTTTCTGCTACTGTGACACATCCACCAGCATCAGACCCTGCGTTAGGTTCTGTCAGTCCAAAGGAACCGAAGCATTTTCCTGATAATACTTCCTCTAAGAATTCTCTCTTCTTCTCTACTGGTGCTGCAGAGTTCATGATACTTCCACCATAAAGAGAAGTTACAACAGAATATCCAATTCCCATAGATGCATCAACTTTGGAAATTTCTTCAACTGCTAATACATAGGAAAGATAATCTGCACCCTGTCCTCCAACTTCTTTGGGATATGGAAGACCGACTAATCCAAGTTCTCCCATCTTATGAAACTGTTCGACTGGGAATTCACTGTTTGCATCTCTTTCTAATACTCCTGGAAGTAATTCTTCCTGTGCAAATTTTCTTGCTGTTTCCTGAATGGCTGCCTGCTGTTGTGTTAATTCAAAATTCATCGTACATCTTCCTTTCTTCTTACTTAGGCTTATTCTCTTTTATTATCACTTTATCTGAACGCCTTTGTAATTGTTTGTTTGTCTTATTACTTGCGTGCAAATACTTTGTGTGCTAATTATATTTTTATTTGTTCATTTTGTCAATACATTTTTTTATTCTTTTATTTTTTTATATATTTTCACTAATTTTTATTGACAAATTAATAACAAGGGCGCATAATGTAGGCACAAGTTATTTGTATGCTAAATATTCGTGTTGCCAAAAATTGCATACATTGTTTATTATTTTATTATTTATTTTTAATCTATGTAGGAGGATATGTTATGAACAATTTATTAATGGAAGTGGAAAACGAAATCGCCGTTGTTACTATTAACCGTCCAAAATCTTTAAACGCCCTAAACAGTGAAACTTTAGCAGAACTTGATGCTTGCTTCTCTGAAATTTCTGAGAGAAAAGATATCAAAGTTGTGATCTTAACAGGTTCTGGAGCAAAAGCTTTCGTTGCTGGAGCTGATATCTCTGAAATGGTAAATGCAACACCTGCAGAAGGTAGAAAAATGGGAATGCTTGCAAAAGAAGCTTTCTTAAAACTTGAAACAATGCCTCAGGTTACGATCGCTGCTGTCAATGGTTTCGCATTAGGTGGTGGGTGTGAGATCTCTATGGCTTGTGATATCCGTATCGCATCTGATAACGCAAAATTCGGACAGCCTGAAACAGGACTTGGTATCCTTCCTGGTTTCGGTGGAACACAGCGTCTTGCTCGTCTGGTTGGTAAAGGACGTGCAAAAGAATTGATCTTTACATGTGATATGATCGATGCTAATGAAGCTTACAGAATCGGACTTGCTAACAAAGTAGTTCCTCAGGCTGAATTACTTGATACCTGTAAGGCAATGGCTGAGAAGATCATGAGCAAAGGAAGCTATGCTATTTCTCTTGCAAAAGAAGCAATCAACACTGGTACAGAAACAGACCTTTCAAGCGGATTAACATTAGAAGCAGACTTATTTGGTCTTGCATTCTCAACTGATGACAAAAAAGAAGGTATGACAGCTTTCTTAGAGAAACGTAAAGCAAATCTTACAGATTTCTAGAGTGATTTTGGGAGGAAAAAGCCATGGCTAAAGTAAAAATTTTAACTGCTGCTGAGGCTGCAAACTTGGTAGAAGACGGTATGACCGTCTCTACCAACGGTTTTGTAGCATGTGATCTGCCAGAAGAATTAACTTCTGCGTTAGAAAAACGATTTTTAGAAACCGGTTCCCCAAAAAATCTGACTTACTTTTATGCTGCTGGACAGGGAAATCGTGATGGAAGTGGTGCTGATCATTTTGCACATGAGGGTATGACATCAACGGTTATTGCTGGTCACTATAATATGGCTCCTAAACTGGGTGAGCTAATCATGCAAAATAAGATCAAAGCCTATAACCTTCCTCAGGGTACTTTATCACAGCTTTATCGTGATATTGCTGCCAAGAAACTTGGTACTTTAACACATGTTGGTCTTTATACATTTGCAGATCCACGTGTAGAAGGTGGAAAATTAAATGATATCACAACCGAAGATCTTGTAGAAGTTGTTAATATCTGCGGAGAAGAACGCCTCTTATATAAGGCGATCCATGTCGATGTCGCACTGATCCGTGCTACTTATGCGGATGAATATGGAAACATTACAATGGAACATGAATGTTGTACTGCTGAAGCTACTGCGATCGCACAGGCTGCAAAAAACTGTGGTGGTAAAGTTATCGTACAGGTAGAGAAAGTTGTCACAGACGTTGATCCAAAACTTGTAAAGGTCCCTGGAATCTACGTAGATGCGGTTGTTGTCACAGAGAACAAAGAAAACCATACACAGTGTGTCGGATGTGAATATGATGGTTCTATGACTGGAGAATTTCGTGTTCCTCTTGGAAGCCTTGAAGCTCCTTCTCTTTCCCCTAAGAAGATCATTGGACGTCGAGCTGCGATGGAATTACGTCCTGACACCGTTGTAAACCTTGGAATTGGTATTCCTGAATATATCTCTATGGTTGCAAATGAAGAAGGTATCGGAGATCACTTTACTTTAACAGTAGAAGCTGGTCCTGTCGGTGGTGTACCTCAAGGTGGACCTCAATTTGGCGGGGCTGTAAATGCTCAGGCGATCTTAGACCAGCCTGCACAGTTTGACTTCTATGATGGTGGTGGAGTCGATGATGCATTCTTAGGTCTTGCTCAGGCAGATAAAGATGGAAATATCAATGTCAGCAAGTTTGGACCACGTATTGCAGGATGCGGTGGTTTCGTTAATATTACTCAGAACGCTAAACGTGTATACTACTGCGGAACATTTACTGCCGGTGGTTTAAAATGTTCTACAAAAGACGGAAAACTGATCATTGACCAGGAAGGAAAATCTGATAAATTCATTGATACCGTAGAACAGATCACTTTCTCTGGTAAATATGCCAATAAAGTTGGCCAGCCAGTTATGTATATCACAGAACGTGCTGTCTTTGAACTTCGAGAAGATGGCGTTTATCTGACTGAAGTTGCACCTGGAATTGACATCCAGACTCAGATTCTTGACCATATGGGATTCGTACCAAAAATGGATGGCAAACCGAAACTCATGGATGAACGGATTTTTAAAGATGAGATCATGGGTCTTGAATAACTAGTTTATTGTCCCCCAAAAGGAGATTTATATGAATATACATATTTTAGTATTGGTCATTGCTATCATCTTATTTGGTTTATTAGCTTTTAAACAGATGAGTGCTTTGATCCTCGCTCCTCTTGTAACTTCCTTTGTGATCATCTGCTCCGGCATGCCGATTCTTGACAGTTTAAAAAACTTATTCATGCCTGCCGCAGCAGAATATGTCACAAGTTACTTTTTGGTATTCTTTGTAGGAGCTTTGTTCGGAGCTGTTTACCAGTATACTGGTGCAGCAGAATCGATCGCACGTGCGATCGCCAGTTTATGTCACGGAAAATTTGTAGCACCGATCATTATGATCATCACTGGTTTATTAACCTTTGGTGGTGTCAGCGGATTCGTTGTATTCTTTGTTATTTACCCTATCGCACTTAATCTGTTCAAAGAAGCAAATCTTACCCGCCGCCTGATCCCTGCTGCCATCTCTGCAGGATGCTGGACTTGGTCTATGAGTGGACCTGGTTCTCCTTCTGTACAGAATGTTATCGCTATGGATAGTCTTGGAACACCATCTACGGCTGCGTTTGTTCCATCTTTGTTAACTGCGATCGCAATGTTTTTGATGATTTTCTTCTGGTTAGAATTTCGTGCCCGTTCTTTTACTAAAAAAGGGTATGGATTTTTTGACAGTACTTTAAAATATCAATTATCTGAGGATGAACTGCCTTCTGAAGAAGAAAACCCGGATCTTCCACATGTTGCCATCGCAGTCCTTCCGATCATCGTGATCTTAGTATTATTTAATAATCCATGGCATCCTTTCCCTGTTGAAACTTCTGTATTTGCAGGTGTTGCACTTGCCACGATCTTAATGTTTAAACGAATCGACGGCATGACGGAATGGATCAATATCTTTAATAAAGGTGCCGCTGATTCTGGAGTTTCTATCCTTAACACAGCTATCGTTGTAGGATTTGGTGGTGTTGTTGCAAAAACACAGGGATTTACTGATCTTGTTGCAGGATTAAAACATCTATCCATGCCTCCTTTAATCTTCGTTATGGTAACCGTTGCTGTTTGTGCTGGTGCCTGCGGATCTGCTTCTGGTGGTATGGGAGTCGCTTTTAAAGCATTAAAAGATACTTATTTAAAACTTGGTGCCAGCCTTCCTGATATCCATAGAATTTCCACGATCGCCGCTGGAACTTTAGATACCCTTCCTCATCAGGGAGCTCAGATCACTTTATTAGGTATCTGTAAATTAACACATAAAGAAGCATACTGGGATATCGCAGTCACACAGATCTTCATTCCTCTGATCGACTGTCTTGTATTCATTGCGTTAACCAGTATTTTCTAAGACTTACCTTTATATTAAAAAAAGTATGCTGTATATCAAAACCAGATACACAGCATACTTTTTTATCCATTTTTATAAGAATTCTTTTCCTTCTTCCATCTGTTTTAACATACTCTCCAGTAATTTCTTTGCATCCGAAACCACACCATAATCACTGTATGCAAAGATCGCAGCCCTCGGATTATTATTGACTGAAATGATGCAATCTGCATCAATTCCTGTCATATGCTGAATTGCCCCGGCAATCCCAAATGCAAGATACAGTTTCGGTTTTACGGAGATTCCTGACTGTCCTACCTGCTGTGTTGGAAGCATCCATCCGGCATCTACACATGGTCTTGTACATGCAACTTCCCCTCCGATCTTCTCTGCAAGTCTCTCAAGAAGCGCAAATCCTTCTTCTCCTTTCATCCCACGGCCACCGGAAACTATGATCCTTGCTGTATCCAGATGAACTTCTTTTCCACTTTTTCCTGCCACTCCGTGATAGATCAGATCTTGTCGTTCTTCCTTCAGACATTCTGGATATACATATAACATCTCACCTTGTTTGTCTTCCTTGTATTCTGCTTTTCCCATCACTCCTGTACGGATCGTGATCACCGATGTCAAGGATGGATTGATCACAAAGTCTGCCATATTTTTTCCATCGAATGCCGGTCTTGTGATGATAAGTTGTTCCTGTTTCTCATCGTATGTAAGTTTCGATGCATCACAGACTAATTCTGTATCAAATGCATAAGCTGTCTTTCCTGCAAGAACTCTTCCTGATGCTGTTCCTCCGATCAGTATCACTTTCGGATCCTTTCCTTTTAAAACTTCTATGACAGCATCATGATGCAGCTGCATATGTCCTTCTATTAATTTTTCATCTTCGATACAGAGGATTTCATCAACTCCGTAATTGTAAAGCTTCTTTGCCTCTTCTTTGATCCCACATTCTGATAGAATAACTGACAATGAAAGATCTCTTTCCTTCGAAAGTTTTCCTGCTGCCCCGATCAATTCCAACGTCAGCGGCATGATCTCTCTCTTTTGAATCTCTCCAACAACAACGATTCCTTCTTTTTTCCCTAAATTCATCTCCATACACCTCCTAGATCACGCTCTTTTGCTTTAATAACTGAAGAATCTGTGCCGCTTTTTCTTCTTCGTCTTTTCCACCGATCATAACAAGTTTTTGCTGTTTGCTGCTTTTGACTTCATATTTTCTAAGTTGCGTTACTTTTCTCTTGGTCACAGAAAAATTCAGGTCTTCATTCGTCAATATCTTTGTCTTATATGTTCCATCATATGTTTTCATGATATCTGGTACGGATGGAAAACGGTTCTTGTTCTTCTCTCTGATAGAAAGTATCATTGCTGGAGTTTTTGCTTCTACCTTATATGCCATCTGATCACCCATACATGTTGCGAAAACACTTCCATCTTTCATCTCTGTGATCTCGTCAGAATACGCGATCAATGGGATCTCCAACGCACAAGAGGTCATAGAAGCCATATGGGCACTATCTCCATCAATTGCCTGCCGTCCGCATAAGACCAGATCATATGGACCAAGCTTTTTGATCACCGCTGCGACGATCTTGGCTACCTGTGATACATCCATATCTGCGAATTGGGAATCACTGATCAGGAAGGCATCATCAATTCCATAAGTAAGCGTCTCTTTCATAACATCTTCTGCAGATAATGGTCCAAATCCGATCACATCTACAGTTCCACCATAGCGGTCTCTTAAATCCAGTGCTTCTTTTATTACGTTCTTATCACTGTCATTTAACTGATCCACATCCTGATATTCTTTTTTGATCGAATCATCTGGAATTTGTTTTAAAATCACAACAAATCTCATCTTATTTCTCCTTTTGTTTATTTTGCAAATATTTCGTACGCTAATTATATTTTGTATTGTAACATTTCAATAATTCTTCGTCAAGTATTTTTACTTTCCGAAAAGCAGAAAAATAGACGGTTTTCACGCCGTCCATCTTTCTGTTTTTTGGAGTTTTTAATTTTTTGAGTTTTTATGTTTTTAGGAGTTTTCATTTATACTTTATTTTTCTTTGACTGCTTTGATCGCATCATTTAATTTTGGAAGGATCTTCTTAATATCACCCACGACACCAAGATCTGCGATATCAAAGATCGCTGCGTCTTCATCTCGGTTGATCGCTACGATGAATTCTGAATTCTCCATACCTGCTGCGTGCTGGATCGCTCCAGAAATTCCACATGCTAAGTATAACTCTGGACGAACCGTCTTACCTGTCTGTCCAACCTGACGGTCATTGCTGATCCATCCTGAATCTACAGCTGCTCTTGATGCTGCCACTTCACCATCTAATGTATCCGCTAATGCTTCAAGATCTTTAAATCCTTCTGCATTTCCTACACCACGTCCTCCTGCTACCAGGATCTTAGCTTCTGTGATATCTACAGATTTGTGTGTTGTTTTTACAACTTCACGGATCTTAACATTCATATCTGCATCTGTAAAGTTTACTTCAACAACTTCAACCTCACCTTGTCTGCTTTCATCAGCTTCTAATGCTTTCATAACACCAGGTCTTACCGTTGCCATCTGTGGTCTGAAATCTTCACAGACGATCGTAGCCATGATATTTCCACCAAATGCTGGTCGTGTCATCATTAATAATTTTGTTTCTTCATCAATATCAAGTTTTGTACAGTCTGCTGTTAATCCTGTGTGGATTCTTGCAGAAACTCTTGGTGCAAGATCTCGTCCGATCGATGTTGCTCCATAGAGAACAATCTCTGGATTATGGGACTGAATGATCTCCATCATTGCTTTTGCATATGGTTCTGTCACATATTCTGCCAGCATTTCATCATCTACTACTACAACTTTATCTGCTCCATGAGCGATCAGTTCACTTGCTTTGTCTTTAATCTGATTTCCAAGTAAAACTGCAACTACATTCTGTCCAAGATCATCTGCAAGCTTTCTTGCTTCTCCGATCAGTTCGATACCGACTTTCTGAAGATTTCCATCTCTCTGCTCAGCAAATACATAAACATCTTTACACATTTTGATTGTCCTCCTTACCTTAAATGATGTGTTTTTCCTGTAATTTTTCTACGATTGCGGCAACTGCTTCGTCATCGGAGAGATCATTTAAGATCGTTCCTGCACCTTTTGCCTGTTTTGTAAAGGATTTCTTAACTCTGGTAGGAGAACCTTTTAATCCGATATTTCCTTCATTGACTGTATCTTTGATATCTTCTAATCCCCATACTTTAACTTCTTTTTCACGATATGCATCAAATACACCGTGAACAGACATATATCTTGGATCAGCAAGTTCAGCTAATGCTGTTAAAAGACAAGGTGTCTTCACCTCGATGATCTGGTGACGATCTTCAAACTGTCTCTGGACAACTAAAGTATCTTCCCCTTCTACATCCATCTTCTCTACATAACTTACCTGAGGGATTCCAAGGTGTTCTGCGATCTGCGGTCCAACCTGCGCTGTATCTCCATCGATTGCCTGACGACCTGTGATGATCACATCATAGTCTAATTTCTTTAATGCTGCTGCAATTGTAGAAGAAGTAGCCCATGTATCTGCTCCTCCAAATGCACGATCTGAGATCAATAATGCATCATCGCATCCCATTGCTAATGCTTCTCTTAATGCAACATCTGCCTGAGGTGGTCCCATAGAAACAACAGTTACTGTACTTCCTGGGCATTTTTCTTTTAACTGAAGTGCTGCTTCAATTCCTGCTTTATCATCTGGGTTAATAATACTTGGAACACCATCACGGATCAGTGTATTTGTCTTTGGATCTAATTTTACTTCCGTTGTATCTGGTACTTGTTTTGCACAAACAACAATCTTCATTCTCTTGTCTCCTTCTTTCTTATCTTAATAATCCACCGCCAACGATCATCTTCATAGCTTCGGATGTACCTTCATAAATCTCTGTGATCTTTGCATCACGATACATTCTCTCTACTGGATATTCTCTTGAGTATCCATATCCACCAAGCATCTGAACTGCTCCTCTTGTAACTTCAACAGCTACATCAGAAGCAAATAATTTACACTGTGCTGCAAGTGGTGCAAAATTTTCATGATCATCTTTTGCTTTCGCTGCTCTCCATACCATTAATCTTGCTGCATCAATCTTTGTCTGTAATGCTGCGATCAAGAACTGTGTATTCTGGAATTTTGCGATTGGTTTTCCAAACTGTTTTCTTTCTTTTACGTATTTGATCGCTTCATTTAATGCACCCTGTGCAATACCAACAGACTGAGCACCGATTCCGATACGTCCTCCTGCTAAAGCTCCCATAGCGATCTTATATCCCATTCCTTCTCTTCCGATCAGGTTTTCTTTTGGAACTTTCACATCAACTAATGCTACTTCTGCGTTGGATGCTGCTCTGATTCCCATACGAGGAATATCTTTGCTGACTGTTAATCCTTCGCTGTCTCTATCTACGATAAATGCAGACATACCTCTTGTTCCTGCACTCTTATCTGTGTAAGCAAAAATAATGAATGTATCTGCAAATCCAGAGTTTGTTGTAAATACTTTCTGACCATTTAATACATAATGATCACCGTCTAATTTTGCAGTTGTTTTAACTCCGCTGGCATCTGTTCCAGCTCCTGGTTCTGTCAGTCCAAAACATCCAATCTTACTTCCGTCAACTAATGGACGTAAGAATTTCTGTTTCTGTTCTTCTGATGCATAGTCGTTAATACAAGAACAGCAAAGAGAAGTATGTACGGAAATTGTGATTCCTGCACTGGCATCAACTTTGGATACCTCTTCCATTGCTAAAGCATATGTTAATACATCTGCTCCCTCTCCACCGTATTCTTTAGAATATGGAATTCCCATCAGACCGTATTTCTTCATCTTATCTAACAGATCCATATCAAATTTCTCTGCTTCATCCATATCTCTGGAAATTGGTTTGATCTCATTCTCAGCGAAACTTCTGAACAATTCCTTTGCAAGCAGTTGTTCTTTCGTTAATTTAAATTCAACCATTCTTTTTATCCTCCTGTCTGGTCAAAATAATTTGCCTGTTATATTCTTCGTATGTTTTATTTTTCGTGTACCAATACTTTGTACGCTAATTATATGACTAAAAAAATATGTTGTCAAGGATTTAACAAATATTTTTTCATGTATACTGTGTTTTAATTACGTTCTACGATCTCCTTTTCTGATTTAGGAGTCTCGGAGATTTCTTCTACTACAAAAAAGAAGAGCCAAATACTACATTCAACTCTTCTTTCTTCTATGGTCTATAAGGATTTATTTGATTTATTTCTTTAATATCTTCATCCATTCATCCATCTCAGCTCGATCTGCCATGGCTGCTAATGCACCTTCTTTTGTTGTTGTGTTCGCTGCATAAGCATTGGCAAAATCAAGGTAGTTTCTTAATGTGTCATCACTTACGGACTCCAAATCTTCTACTTCATCATTTAACAGACAGTATAGGAATGCTCCGATAAACGAATCTCCAGCACCTGTCGTATCTCGGACATCGATCTTATATCCAGAAGCTTCTACCATTCCATTTCTCGTATACACTTCTGCTCCGTCAGCTCCTTTTGTGTAGATAACGTATTTTGCACGATCAGCAAATAAACCGTCCAGAGCATCTTTGATATCTGTATGTCCTGTGATAAATTCCAGTTCTTCGTCAGAAATCTTGATGATATCTGCGTATTTTAAGAAATCATTGACTGTCTCTTTTAATTGATCAAGATCGTCCCATAATGAAAATCTTAAGTTTGGATCAAAAGATACTTTCACATTCTGCGCGATCGCCATATCGATCAGTTTCTTGTGAGCTTCCTTCATTGGAGATTCCACAAGGTCTACACTGCAAAAATGAATCATTCCACAATCGTTTAAGATATCTGCCGGGATATCTTCTACACTGTAGCGTAAATCTGCACTGTTTTTTCTATAAAATTTGAAATCACGATTTCCGTCAGAGGCAAGGGATACAAATGCTAAGGCTGTTTCCCCTTCTTTGTCTCTTGCGATATTAGAAGTGTCGATTCCTGCTTCATCTAATACTTCCACGATATAATCTCCAAATGGATCATCTCCAAGCTTTGTTAAAAATTTGGATGGAATACCAAGCTTCGTAACTGCCCCGACTACATTGGCAGGTGCTCCTCCCGCAACTCTTTTAAATGAAGGTACATCTTTTAGTCTCTGTCCCTTAACTTCTGGAATAAAATCGATCAGTGCTTCTCCGATCCCACATAATTTATTCTTCATGTCTTCCTCCTTCGATTTCAAATGATTTTAATGGATATACAGTCATTATACCAGAACATTCTCCATTAATCAGTAGTCTTCCATAATGATTGTAGATTCTTGTTGTAAAAACTTCTTCTCCATGATTCACAAAGATTTCTAAAGATGAAGTGTCCGCAAAAATCTGAAGATGCTCTAATTTTTCTAATCTGACTTTTCTTGTTGATCTTCCACTTCCATAGACCCCAAGATTTAAGGTCAGGATATTGTCTTTATAGGAAAGAGTGATCCCTTCGCGCAGTGTCATTACCATTTCTCTGCATCGTTTAAAATCTACAATAGCTTCATAGATGGCATTTTGCATGATGATCGTCTGTCCATAACAAAATGTACAAACTGCTTTGTCCTCGCTTCGAAGTTGTTTTAATTCTTCGATTGGTTCCTGAATCAGTTTTCCGTCTCTTACGGATAATTCTCTTGGAATCGTCAGTGCATGCTGCCATCCAGCTTCTTCGGTTGGATTCGTATAGTCTGCGTCTGGGATTCCCATCCATCCGATCAGAATCCTTCTTCCACTTTCATCCTCAAAACTTTGTGGTGCATAGAAATCAAATCCGCGGTCAAAAAGTTTGATATCTGTGATTTCATATTCATCGGTATCAAAATCATAGTCTAATTTCATTGCTGTGACCTGATGAACATTTTCGTAATCAATGCCTTGTGTTTCTACTCCCTGTGGGCAGCAGATGATGTATAACTGTCCGTCCATTTCAAACAGATCCGGACATTCCCACATATAACCAAACTTCTGTGGAGTTGTGATGCGGTTCTTGTATGTCCAGTTCTTAAGATCTGTAGATTCATATAGAAGGATCATACCCACACCTTCGACATCCCTTGCTCCAAGAACCATGTAATATTTCTCATTTTTCTTAAAGATTTTTGGATCACGCACATGGTTGCTCATGTCAGCCGGATAATCGTCGGTTGTCATTAACAATTCCTTTTTGGTAAACTCATAGCCGTCTTTACTTGTAAATGTGATCGTATTACTTCCACGTCCACTGTTGATATAGTCATAATCATCTCTGTCAAAATATTTTAAATTTCCTGTGTAGAAATAGTGGATCGTATCATCTTCAATAAATGCAGAGCCGGAATAGACACCATGGGCATCAATGTCTTCATCTGGGAATACGACTGGTCCAAAATCTTCATAATGAATAAAATCTTTTGTCGTATAATGTCCCCATGTCTTTAACTCACCAGTTGGTTCAAATGGAGTGTACTGGTAGTAAATATGGTATGTCCCATTAAACTGGCATAAACCATTTGGATCATTTAACCATCCTGTCTTTGGCATTAAATGGAATTTTAATCGGTCTTGATCTGCTGCCACACGTTCTCTGTAAGCTTCATTTTCTTTATACCATTTTTCATAATCTGCCTTATAGACTTTCTTGTATTTTTCAAACATCTGCCCTGGTTTCCTTTCCTTCTTCGAATAATGATTATTTTAAATTCATGATCTTCGTATTATTATCTGCATCCGCTGCTTCAACCACTTCGACTTCTTTTCCTTTCGCATCTGCAACTAAGAACATCGTCTGTGTCTTGTATCCTTTTTCTTTCACAAGATCCATGTCAAAAGATAATAATTTATCACCTTTCTTTACTTTGGCTCCTGTTTCTACGAAAGTCTCAAAACCTTCGCCATTCATCTTAACTGTATCGATTCCTGCATGGATCAGAAGTTCTACTCCTGAGTTTAATGTGATCCCCATTGCATGTTTTGTAGGGAAGATCAGACTGATCGTTCCATCGGCTGGTGCATATACGATGCCTTCGCTTGGGTTGATCGCTACACCTTCTCCCATTGCCTTACTTGCAAATGCTGGGTCTGCAGACTTTGCTACATCTAAAACTTCACCTTTCATTGGTGCATATAATTCATTTGTTTCTTCTGTTGTATCTGCTGGTTCCTGTACTTCGATTGCTTTTACTTCTTCTTTAACCGGAGTCTCTGCTTTGTGATCTTCTCCTTCGACGTTAAACTTCTTCCAGAAGACTGCAGTTAAAACTGCGGATACTCCCATGGATAAGAGCAGTCCGATCACGAAGTTTAAGTAATCTTTTGGAAGCATGGACAGGAATCCCGGAAGTCCTGCTGCTCCTAATGCCTGTGCCAAAACTCCTGTTGCTGCACAATATGCATTACCTACGGCTGAACCGATGATGGCAGCGTAGAATGGATATTTTAATTTCAGTGTTACACCGAACATTGCTGGTTCTGTGATTCCAAGTAATGCAGAAACACCTGATGCAGAACAGATTGATTTCATCTTCTCATTCTTTGTTAAGAATAAAACTGCTAATACGGCTGCTCCCTGTGCTACGTTGTTCATACTTGCTGTTGTGAAGATAAAACTTCCACCTGTTGTTGCTTTGGCTGCGATCAGCTGTGTCTCGATCGCGATAAAGCTGTGATGCATTCCTGTTAGACAGATCGGTGCATATGCAAGTCCGAATAATCCTCCACCGACAAATCCAAGTGTGTTATATACCCATGTGATTCCATCTGCTAATAAGTTACCTGCTTCTCTTAACACTGGTCCTACGCAGATGAATGTTAAAAATGATGTTACCATGATAGAGATCAATGGTGTTGTCAGGTTATCTAACCATGTTGGTGTTACTTTATGTAACTTCTTCTCGATCGTTGCTAAAATAAATGCAACTGCTAATACTGGAAGTACAGTTCCCTGATATCCGATCGCCTGGATCTTAAATCCAAAGATATCCCATACTGGCGCTTTGGCGATACCGATGCTGTATGCACTTAACAGATCTGGATGAACCATGATCATACCCATGGCTGCTCCAAGATATGGATTCCCGCCAAACTTCTTCGTTGCGCTAAATCCGATCAATACTGGCAAAAATGCAAATGGAGCACTTGCAAACATGTTAATCGCTGTTGCCAGACCCTTAAACTGTGGGTACAGATCAATGACGGACTTGCCACTAAACATCGCTGCTGTCAGGATATTGTTCACTCCCATTAACAGACCACCTGCTACGATGGCTGGAATGATCGGTACGAAAATATCACTTAATAACTTTACTAATCTCTGAAGAACATTTCCTTTCTTCTCTTCTTTCTCAACATCTGCTGGTGTATCGACTGAAATTCCCAACTGCTTCTGTACTTCGTCGCACACTAAGTTTACAAGTCCTGATCCGAAAATGATCTGGAACTGTGACTGTGTTAAGAACACTCCCTTAACTCCTTCAATGTCGCTGACTGCATCTTCATTGCGAAGATCGTTGTCTTTTAACTGTAAACGAAGTCTTGTTGCACAATGCTGAACTGACTTAATGTTTTGTTTGCCACCAACATACTCGATGACCTGGCTGGCGATTTTTGCGTAATCCATATCTTCTCTCCTTTTTTATTGTGAAACTTATTATGGTATCGGTTCCATATCTGTATCTTATAACTTTCTCTTCTATTTGTCAATAGTATTTATGGAATCGATACCACATTTTTTTATTTTATTACTTTTATTTGTGTTTTATGTGAGACGACTTAACAAAGCAACAGGTAAACGGCAAAGCCCTCCGTTCCGAGTAATACGGAAGGAGGGCGATATTATAAGCACGTATGAAGAATTTATGATCTGACACTTCCGCCTTCAATAAATTCATATCCCACAATCTGTTTCTTGGATACTGGTTCTCCTGTGATCATCTTAAGGATCGTTTCTGCTCCAAGGTATCCCATTCCATAGGAATCAAACTTTAGCGTTGTAAGCTCTGGCGTCAGGAGGGTACTTTCATCATATCCTCCAAACGCTGCCACAGACACTTCTTCTGGAATCCTCTTCTTATGTTCGTGTAAAATCTTATATGCACCAAACGCAAGCCGGTCTGTTGCACAGATGATCGCATCTAAATCTGATTCCCTCTCAAGTAATTCTCTTGTAACCGTCTGTCCACCAATAAAACTATAATCACTCTTCCCTGTTACCGGTGTGATTCCATATTCTTTCAATCCATCTAACACGCCATTTCTACGCTCGATCCCAACTGCCTGGTCTATCTCATAGACACCAATATATCCAACCTTTTGATGTCCTTTCTTCCCGATATACTCTCCGATCGTTTTCCCTGCATGATAATCATCATAAATAATGGAAATTCCATCTTCATAATCCTGTGTTAAAACAACCACTGGAATTCCAGCTTTCTTTAACAGCTCTTTGTGGTCCTTTGTGATTGCTATGGAACTGATCAAGATCCCATCCACATTTAACTGGATCAGGCGCTGGATATTCTGTAATTCCTGATCAATATCGTGGTCTGAGTTCTGAATAAGGGTTGTATACCCCTTTTCTCTTAAATACCGATCGATACTTGTGATCACACGGCTTGTGATCTTAGAATTTAATGTCGGCACAACTACACCGATCACGTTGCTTTGTTTCGCATTCAATCTCGCAAATGCATTCGGTGTATAGTTGTATTCTTCAATGACCTTCTGAATTTTCGCTCTCGTCTCATCCTTTACATATCCCCCGTTAAAATAGCGGGATACCGTGCTTTTTCCAACTCCTGATAAATTCGCGATGTCTGCCATGGTCATCTTCTTTGCCATATATTTTGATCTCCTTTGTTACTTTATCTCTCATTATCTTAGCACAGAAAAAGCTATAAAGAAATAAGATGATATAAAATTTCTTTCTCATCCAATAAACGAAGTATTTCTTTCCTGCCCGTAAATAAAAAGATCTGACGGTCTGTATGGTGACTTAAATACTGCATCGTCTGTGCCAGTCTTTCGTCATCATAATTACCGAACACATCATCTAAAAACAACGGAAATGCATCATTTTCATATAAAAGATCGGCCGACGCAAGACGCAGCGCAAAGTATAATTGTTCTACCGTGGCATTGCTTAAATACTTCATATCGACATGATCAAATCCATCATAAACCATCATCGAAAGATTCTCATCCATGACTGCCTGCGTATATTTTCCATTCGTCATATCACAAAAAATCTCTGAGATCTTCTCATTTAGTTCCTGTCCAAAAGTCTTTTGTACCTGGCTTGCAGCTTCCTCGATCGCTTTCATTGCAAGTTCTATCTCGTGAATCTCAAGTTCTTTCTTCCTTTTTTGCCCCAGCAAAATCTCGTATTCCTGCTTTTTCTTATCTGCCTCTTCCTTTTGCTGCATAAGCTGTGCTTTCTCGATCTCTATGATCTCTAAGCGATGTCTTAGTTCTATTTTGCGAATTCGTTCTTCATCTTCCCCGCCAAATAACTTTCGAAACCACAGCAAAATCTTCTGAAGCAGCGTCAACTTTCTCTTTTGTCTTAAACGTTTCCGAATCTCTCTCTCTTCCTGTTCATATTCATTCAACGCTTGTGCATCATACTGCCATGACCCCTGCTGTCTTCGCAAGTTGTCAATCTGTGCAAACACAGGATCTTTTCGCTTTTGTCTTCGTCTGACTTTCAAATGATCGATCGCTTTTCGAAGGTCGATCGCGGCATCCTTGCTACTTCGCAGATTCGCCATGGAATTTTGCAAAACTTCCTTCATCTCTCTGCCTGTACGAATCTCTGCCTGTGTCATCGAAACCGTATTCTCAAATGCCTGTTGATCGGATTCGAATAAGTATTCCTTCCCCTTAAGTTCCTCCATCGTATCTGCATCAAATATGCGATACTCTGTCTGCCCTTGACCGAAGTTTCGCATGATCTTATATCTGATCCCGTCCTTTTCAAAGATCATGGAGCCACCATAAATGCCGCCATTTACTGGCTGATATCTGGTGAAATCATCATATCTTGCAGCAAGTCCTCTTGATTTCTCCAGCCCAAACAGCATTGCGATCATAAACTTACGAAGTGTTGTCTTGCCAGATTCATTCTTGCCATAGAAAACTTCTAACTTCCCGGATGTCTGGCAATGATATTTATGAAATTTTCCAAATCCATCAATATTGATCTCCTCAATCTTCATCTTTTACTTCTCCCTGGCATATGTTAAAGCTTCCATCGCATAACGCAAAGCCTCTGGTTTATCTTTTAAAATATCTGCAACCTTCTGGATGATAAAATCATCTTCCTCTGATAGCTGTTCGTATTCCCATTGATTCTTCGTTTCATAAATGATATCTGTGACCATATATTGGCTCGTAATCTCATAAAAGTCCAAATGGATCTGTGGATCAATACTTCCTGTCAGTACAATCTCATATATATTCTCTCTTCCATGATATGAAAGTTCCGTTTCTACCCGATCTGTGATCTCTAACGCTGACATCTCATCGGATATCATGACTTCCACTTGTGTATACATTCTTTTTGCAAAGGGAACGAAGGTTATCTGTTTCTTTTCTTCGCTGATCTCCCCTTCGATCAGCCCATGATATCCCGTCTCTGTGTGATCCAATGGTTCCAGCGATCCTGCATATGCCATCAGATCTTCGAAAATGATCTCTGGTTTATGGATATGTCCAAGAGCGATATAGTCGAATCCAGACCATTTTAACGCTTCTCTCTGAATCGGGATATGACTTTCATCCCCTCCATGTGCCAGCAGGATTGAAAAATCACTGCTTTCGCTCTCATCTGGTTTCATGTGATCATACAATGGTTTCGTGATTTGATTCTTCCAATAACTAAAGCCATAAATGGTCGTTTCAAGATCTTCAAAAGAAATATGATCTCTTTGTTTTCCATCCAGAAGGTAAACTTCCGAATTCCATTTATACTGGGAAAATACATCATGCGGTTCCAGATGATCGTGATTCCCTGCGATCAAAACCGTTCTTGTATGATTCAATCTGGACAACAGATAATCCACTTCTCTCAGTTCCTGCTGCGTTGGCGGCTGATCAAACAGATCCCCTGCGATCAATAACAGATCTACCTGTTGCTTATTCGCATGATCAATGACTCTTTGAAATGTCTCTTTGATCTCTTGTTCTCTGATCCTTCCAAATGTCTGCTCTCTCTCTGGTCTGGCTCCCCAATGAACATCCGCAATATGAATAAATTTCAAAAAATCACCTGCTTTCTGATCATCTTCTATGATCTTATTCTGTCATCATACGATCGATATTCTTTAATAATTCTTCGATCTGTTCTCCCGTTATATGATCCATGTGCACCCCGCCTGTACATACCACTACTTTTCCTGTTTCCCTGCATCGATTCTCAGCCAGTCTGCGGCATAGAAATTCGTCTTTGTGGCCTGTCAGATTGATCACAGATGAAGTGACACTGATCGTTCCATCACCACTCAACGAAGGGCGTGGAACTGCCTGAACAACACAGCCAATATGCGGTTTCTCACCACCGCTTAGAGTTAAAACAAGATCTTCTCCTATTGCTTTTTCACAGATCTCTATCGTAATTCCCGCAATTGTTTTGCTATATTTCATTTTGATCCTCCTTATTCTATTTCAAAGCGGACCTCACCAAAACTTCCTCTGAAATAAAACAGGCAGCCAGTTCAACACTGACTGCCCCTAAATTATGCCATATATCTTAGCCCCATAAATTTGCTGGGTAGACACCTTCTTTGATCAATCCGGCAAATGCTTCCTGTACAGCTTCCTTATCTTCCTGATAAGTTACACCGAACCATCGATCCTGTGTCTCTAATACTTTGACGTTTGCACGCCCTTCTTTCAATAACTTGTCTACGATATTTGGTAATAAATATTCTTTCTTCAAATCTCCTTCTTCTACTTCACTTAAGAAAGTCTTGAAGTCTTCTGCAAGGAACTCTAAAAATTCTGGATATGCAGCCCACATATTCATAGAAACCTTATCCTCTGGACTGATCCATTCCTGAACATCTGGAAGATCACACTTGATCTTACCATCTTCCCCCATCATAATTCCTGTTGTCTCATGAACCTGGCTTAATAATCCATTCTCATCCACAACACTAACTCCTCGTGTGACAGTTCCATTGTCACTTAATGTATTCTTCAGGATAAATCCTGCCATTCCCATTGTGAATTCTCTTCCAAGATCTTCTCCAGATACTAAGAAATCATGAAGCTTCACAAAAGCTTCCTTTCCATAGTAATCATCTGCGTTGATGATCACAAATGGTTCCTTGACAACATCCTTGCAGCAAAGAACAGCCTGTCCTGTTCCCCAAGGCTTTGTACGTCCTTCTGGTACTTCAAATCCTTCTGGAAGGTCATCTAATTCCTGAAATACATATTCTACATCAATCTGATCTTTAATTCGGTTGCCGATTATCTCTTCAAATTCTTCAAAAATGTCCTTACGGATAATAAATACAACCTTATTAAATCCAGCTTCTTTCGCATCACGAATTGAATAATCCATAATGATCTCACCATTCGGTCCCATCTTCGCAAGCTGTTTGATTCCTGCACCGTATCTTGATCCGATTCCGGCTGCCATAATTATTAATGTAGTATCCATAAATCTCCCCTTCAGTCATCTGACCTGTTTTGTTACCTGTATACTTGTTATATCCTGTGTAAAACATTTCATATATTTGTCTTCACATATACTTTTTATTATAAATATTATTCTCTATAATGTCAATAGATTCTGGCTATCCTTTCCTTAAATACTTCCTTATTGTAAGATAAAAAGAGCAGGTACTCTGTTTCGTACCTGCTCTTTTATCTCATTGGTCTTATACTTAACAACTTCTTAATGTTCTTGCCTCTGGCTCTCTGGATGTCTTATCCTCTGATACCCATAAATCTTTGTAATTTAATTTTAAAAGCCCTGCGATCATTAAGCTTAACACTAAGATCATTGCAATCGTTCCTAATAAATGCATTGTTATTCTCCTCTTTATATCGTGTTGTATTATGTATCCTGTATTTATGCTTTATATTTTATCAAATTAATATCGGAGAATCAATATGTAGCATTATTTTCTAGGAAATTACAACATTTCACTTGCATTTTCACTCTGGTGTTAGCAAAATTTTCAGTAATAAATCTGTCTTTGTTATTGTTTTTGTGCAATTTGTAGTACCAATTTCTGAATGGGGTGTTTGTGTTTGGTCGTATTTAATTTCTCATTCGTCTAATCCGTTCTGCCATGGCATTCACTAGAAAATAAATAATTCCTCCTGCTAACCCTCCAATTGTATTAAAAAATAAATCTGATATTTGAAATGTTCCTAATCTTAAAAACAACTGCAACAGCTCAATTGTCAGAGATGACAAAAACGCTATTTGGATACTTTTTAATATGATTTTCCCTATATACACTTTCTTACCAAATATTTTTTCTTCAAAATTCCAAAACATTAATACTATATACGGCATGAGCAGGAAAAAATTTTCTATACACTCTGATGTTAAAATGCGCTGGCCTGTCACTGTATTATATCTGTATATTCCCCATACTCCCCACACATCACATAATGGATTCATCCACATATCTCGGTTGATCAATGTCTTAAATAATACCATGGTAATATAGAAAAACAATATATATTTTTTACGAAATTCTCTATCTCTTTTAAAATAATCGATCCATGTCCGGATAGCTGCTTTCCATCCCTTACCTGCTCCTTCTGGACATTTTACATACAAATAAAAGAACATTGTCATTATTGATAACAAAATTGCAAACCAAAACGGCTGATAGATTGATGTTAGAATGTCTATTGTGATTTTTCCTATGATAGTCTTCATTCTTGTACCTTCTCCTGTTCTCCAGTTTCTTTTTCAAATGATATTCCATAATCTTTATTAATAATGTATCCTATTTCATGTAATAGTGTAAACCAAAATGTATCTGAATAAAGTCTTCTGTCATTTACCATAAGCATAATTCATGGGATACCCTCTTCTCTCGTAGAACTATGAGAAGATTATACCAGAAAAAGGGCTCACCTGACAGATGAAAATATAAAACAGGTAACAATAACGGTAATCCCTAATGGATACAGACTTTTTGGAGTCATTGTCGTTTTAACTTCACGGATTCAGGACTATTTTATACTTTTGTACATCAATTGGAAATAGCTTGTATTTCTTCCCTCCTCAGTGTTATAATTTGCTATAGTCACAGCCATCACAACACATATATAAGTTTACACGATTTGGCTTTGAAAAAGAAAGGAATTTTTTTTATCATGTTCAAATGTCAGCCCGGATATACACTTCGAAAAATCAAAGGTATCAATTATCTCTTACCTTATGGTCAGCAGATTGCCGATCTGAAAAAAGGCTTTGTGCTGAATGAGACCAGTACTTTCCTGTGGAATGTACTTCAGCATCATGAAAGTGCCGAACCGCAGCAACTGGCAGAAATACTTGCCAGGACTTATCAACTGGATGAGTCTTATTATCCTGAACTTCTGAAAGATGTGACAGATTTTCTGACACAGCTTACAGCCATGGGAATGATCACAGAAGATCTCCACCTGATTTCATCAATCCCTTCTGTCTCTATGATAATCGCAGGAATCTGCATAAAACTATACGGTTCTGCAGAACTGATTTCCCCAAATTTCAAACCTTTTTATCATGAATTTTCGGATGATGATACCTCACAGGAAATCGAACTGGTCACCACGCCTCCGCCCAGCCGTTGTTACGGACAGGTTCTTCTGCAGAATTCTGAAATGACTGTTTTTGAAAATCCCGACCGTTATGTTGTCCTTTTTCCACAGATGCAGAACCTTTACGAAGCTCATATGCTGAAAGATGGTACTTATGTACGGGTTTACTGCCACCCACAGGTTTCTGAAACAAATATAGAAAATTTATTTCACGCCATACGACTGTTTTTCCTTTTCACAGCACAAAGAAACGAACTGTTTGCAATCCACTCAGCTTCTGTTCTCTATCAGGGAAAAGCATGGCTGTTTTCCGGTCATTCCGGAATGGGAAAATCCACACACACTGCTCTGTGGCATGAGCTTTTTGACACACCGTACTTAAATGGAGACCTGAATCTTCTCGGATTGCATAAAGATCATATCATCGCCTATGGCATCCCCTGGTGCGGAACTTCCGGGATTTTTACTGCTGAAGCATATGAACTCGGAGGAATTATCCTCCTTGGGCGTGATCTGCAGACAGATTATCTGGAAGAGTTAAATCCTTCGGAAAAAATCCTCCGTGTCATGCAGCGCATGATCTCCCCTGCATGGACTGAACGCCAGCTTTCAAAAAATCTTTTCTTTGCCGGGGAAATCGCTGACCGCGTGCCGGTACTGCATCTTCTCTGTACAAAGAATTTTTCTGCCGCCTGCGTGATGAAAAATACCATTGATCAACTGGAGGAGCTGCAATGAAAGAAAAAATACTCCTGATCTGGAAGCACCTGAAACAGGGAACCCTGAAAAAAATGTGGAAACAGACATTATGGATCTATCAGTACGGCAGACGTTACTGGAAAGCCATGATTCTGTATACACTGCTTGGTCTGGTCGGAACAGGTGTCTCTCTGGTTTCCAGTCTGATTTCCAAAGATCTGGTAGATATTATTACCGGACACCAGACCGGGAAACTTATAAGTACCTTTGCCGCAATGATCGGCTTCTCTGTCGCAAACATTCTGGTTTCGCAGGCATCCGGATATGCCTCTACTTTCATTAACCTGAAGGTGGACTCCGAAATCAAGAACGACATCTTTGCCAAAATGCTGGTAACTGACTGGGAATCCCTGACCGATTACCACACCGGAGATCTGGTGACACGCTGGAGTTCCGATGCCTCCAATATTTCAAGCGGAATCCTGAACTGGATTCCCAACCTGATCATTTATACTTTTCGTTTTATCAGTGCACTGGCAATCGTGCTTTATTATGACCCTACTTTCGCACTTTTTGCTCTGCTTGGAATTCCCTTCAGTGCTCTGCTTTCAAAGCCGCTGCTGAAACGAATGCGTGATAACAATCAGAGAAGTGCAGCTATGAATGCAAAGCTTTATGGATTTAACCAGGAAGCTTTCTCCAATATCCAGACGATCAAGGCTTTCGACCTGATTCACTTTTATACAGAGAAACTGAAATCTCTTCAGAAAGATTATATTAACATGAGACTGGACTTCCAGAAGATGTCCATTCTGACTTCTGTTCTCATGTCCATTATCGGATTTATCGTATCCTACAGCTGTTATGGATGGGGAATTTACCGTGTATGGAGCAATGCAATCAGTTACGGAACTATGACCATGTTTCTGTCTTTGTCCGGTACATTGACAAGTTCGGTAAATTCTCTGGTAAGTCTGATTCCGTCAGCCATCTCACTGACTATTTCGGCAGGAAGACTGATGGATATCGTGGAAATGCCGCAAGAGGACTACAGTCAGGATTCTGCTGTACGCAACTTCGAAAAGCAGCATAAGTCAGAAGGAATCGGTCTGAACATGCAGGATCTCAGTTATACCTATCATAATGGTACTGCTGTTTTCGCCAATGCTTCCATAGAGGCTTATCCTCATGAGATCGTGGCTCTGGTAGGACCTTCCGGTGAAGGTAAGACAACTATGCTACGCCTGATCCTGTCTCTTCTGACACCGCAGGAGGGTTCTTCTCATATATGTGCCGGAGCAGATCATGAACACATGATTGATATGTCCCCTTCTACAAGGAAATTATTCTCCTATGTACCACAGGGAAATACAATGTTTTCAGGAACAATTGCAGAAAATATGCGAAATGTGAAACAGGATGCTACAGATGAAGAAATTATTGAAGCGCTGAAACTTGCCTGCGCATGGGATTTTGTGGAAAAACTCCCGGATGGAATTGAAAGCATCGTTAAGGAACGGGGCGGAGGTTTCTCCGAAGGTCAGGCACAGAGGCTCTCCATTGCCAGAGCATTACTGCGCAGATCACCGATCCTGCTGCTGGATGAGGCTACTTCCGCACTGGATGTAGCTACTGAGCGAAAAGTCCTGCGAAATATCATGCAGGATACCTATCCCAGAACCTGTATTGTAACCACACACAGACCTACGGTTCTGAATATCTGTAACAGGGTTTATGCAATACGGGATAAGAAATGTGAGATACTAAATGACGTGGAAATTCATGAAATGATACAGACATTTTAAAATTAATTTCAGAGATTGAGTTAAACACTCTAACTCAATCCCTTTTCCTGTCAGCCAGATATTCTCTTTAGTTCACAGAATAAGTAAATCCTGTCATCTTAAGATCATCAATGCTTGTTCCATGATCTATATGCACTCCAATAGTCAGTGGATTTGATGCTGTACTTGCAAATGTTAATGTTGCAGTATTACCTGCACAGGATGCCTTCACAGAAGCATCATCTGTCTCAATCTGATCTATTGTCTCATTAAAAGTGATATTTAAAGTAATTGTTCCATTAAGATCTGACCAGTCTGCCATTGCCAGACCCTTGCCGCCATTAGTTCCCCATCTGTCCCATACTCCATGATATGTTACATTTAATGTTCCATGGCTTGCACCACTTGCTGCATAAACACCCTCTGCCATTCCTGCGTCAACAGTTACTACCGGCTTCTTATATGTTTTCATAATTAATTATCCCTTCCTGAAATATGACCTTTACATTGGTTTTATCTTTTTCTTTATCTTATCCATATCCCCTCAGAAAGTCAAGTATGCTTACGCAAAACATACAGTTTTTTATTACAACTGGAAAACACTTCCTGTTGTCCTTTTGTTTTCTTAATGTTATAATACGCCTGTTCAGAACTTTATTTCTGAACATCAGCTATTTTTATAACAGGAATAAGGACAAATACTATGAATACCACAAAATCAGACCCAGTTAAAATCGATCTGGAGCAGCTTCTCCGGGAGGGAAATATTATCCGCATCAAGCCTCAGGGTTACAGCATGTACCCTCTCTTTATTCCCGAACGGGATGAAGCACTGATCCAGCAGACAGACTACACAGACTGCCACAGGAATGATGTAGTCCTCTACAGGCGTGATCAGGGCATCCTCGTGCTTCACCGCATCTGCCGGATAACATCTGACGGTTTTTATATGGTAGGCGACAACCAATACGAAGTGGAAGGTCCTCTGCGTCAGGATCAGATTATCGGAAAACTGATTGCTATAAATCGTAACAGCAGAGAATTTACTGTAGGAAATCCTTTCTACAAATTTGTTTCTTCCCTGTGGCTTTTTATGCTGCCTGTTCGCCCCTTCTGTTTTAAACTGTCAGCATTTCTCAGAAAGCTTCATCACTCATGATCATCCATTTTTCATAGGAGAATTCATTGACTTCTTCTGTTCTTCTTCCTGACGGAAGTACGAGATATTCATCCTCCAGTCTTCTGACTACATAACCTTCTGTCTTTTTCATTTTCCCTTTTTCTCTTCCTTTTCCTTTATTTCCACGCAATAACATGATATACTTACTATTATTTATTACTGCCATTCAATCTCTGAACGGTACCCATTTTACGCACTTTCAGGAGACCCCTATGGAACGAATATACAATACTTATCTGAAAATAATAAAAAATATCTGCACCGGTTCTGATCATTCTGTTTCCGTACATCCGGAAGACCTTCCTGCTCTGGCAAAGCTGGCACAGGAACATTGTACTGTCCCATTTGTACTGCCATATCTCCGGTCTGCTTCTGTCTATCCTGCCATGAAGCAGCAGGTAAAAGGCATGATGCTGGATTATTATCAGATTGAGCATTTCACCCGACTTACCGTCTCTCTTTTAAGAAAGAACAATATTGACTGTTATCTTCTGAAGGGTCTGAGTCTGGCTGACTGCTATCCGGTTCCTGAATATCGTAAGCTTGGAGATCTTGACCTATATCTGGCTGATCCTTCTGACCTCACCAGAGCACAGGCAATTCTTGAAAGCAACGGATATATCTCTGAGGATGAACTCAGTGACCACCATGTAACCTACCGTTATATATTTCCCAAAACCGGGCGCCGTTTTCTCCTGGAGCTTCACTATCGTGTAGTTGGCCAGTACCAGTACAGCCCCGCCAACAAACTTGTGGATTCTGTCTTCTCACCGAAATGTCTGAAAGCATCCACCCAGACAATCCACGGATATACTTACACAGTCCTGCCGCCTACAGAATATACTTTCTATATGCTTCATCATATGCTGAAGCATTATCTGTACAGCGGATTCGGTATCCGCCTTCTCTGTGATTTTACCTTTTATCTGAAGCGTCATGAAAAAGAAATCAATTTCCGGCAGATTCATGAATGGTGCAGAGAATCCCGCATCAGCCATCTGTACGAAATTATTCTGGAATGCTGCAGGAAATATCTGGGTCTTTCGGATTCTATAGACGCCAGGACACAGTACAATCCACACGACTGCCATGATTTCATAATACAGATTCTTAAAGACGGCGATATGGGAACCGATATTTCCCAGTCACTGGTTGGAAGCAGTTCGTATCAGAAGGTTAACTTCCTTACTTATTTCAAAGAAGGGCACATCCAGATGAAGGTCCGCTTTCCAAAAGCCAGCCATTATCCAGTCCTCTGGCCTGCACTCTGGTGTATCACATTTATCTGTTTTATCCGCAACACCTACACAGTACGAAATACAACATTCCACCAGACCCTTCACAGCTTTAAGAAAATCAATCAGAAGACAAAATTAATCCATATTTTTGAAAACAGTGACTCCTGACAAGGAGCCACTGTCTTTACTTTTTCCTTATTCCAGTATCAGAAAGTCTTTCATCTACCCGGCAGGAAACCAAGATCTTTATTCCCACAGACATCAACAGATACCACCTCCATTTCATTCCCAACGAAAATGTCCGGATCATAATCTTCCACAATTTTTGCGTGATCTGCAGTTTTTTCCTTCTGTCTGCCAACTCTGTAAAAGCCTTTCTCCCCATCGGATTGCTTCCATATTTCTTAAGAACCTTTCTGACAGCCCACAGAGATTTTTTATGCTGCATATATTCCATTTTTCCGTCAAAAAATGCCGCAAAAATAAGCAAATATCCAATCAGTGAAGTATATTCTTTCGGATCCTTGTCTTTTTTCTCTATCCAGCTTTTCAGTTCATATACAAGTTTGAACCAGTTTTCTACAGAATCCGGACGATACTGCCAGGAAACTGACATATCATTTTTTCTGTAAATATACCCTATATCTTCCAGAAATGCATACTTCGCATCACAGATATGACATTGCATATTAAACAGTTTATCTTCTGCATAAGAAAGATCCGCAAAATAAATCTGATGATTTCTCAGGAACTCTCTTCTGTATAATTTCCCCCACGCATAAGAAAGTGTTCCTACTGAGAAAAATCCCTGAAATCTGAATTCTTCAGATGATGGACTACATAATGCAAATGCTTGATGTTTAGTAGCCGGCAATATTTTATCTTTCCACAATCTTGCATAATTGCTGACAACAATATCCGCATCTGTCTGCTCTGCAAGATTTATATATTTACAGAATATGTCCTTATCAGGAAGATAATCATCTGCATCGGCAAACACAATGTAGTCACCCTTCGCAAGCTTCAGCCCTCTGTTTCTTGAAGCTCCTGGACCCTTTCCCGATCCTTCAATCATATGGATCTCCGGGTATTTTGCTTCATATTTCTGTATAATATCAGGACTTCTGTCCTTTGATCCATTATCTATCAATATAATTTCAAGATTTTTATAACTCTGCTTTATAATACTGTCCAGAGTTTCTCTGATGTACTTTTCTGCATTGTATACAGGTATGATCACAGAAATCTTTTTCTGCTGTTTTTCCAAAGCTGTCATCTTTTATCTCCTATAAAAACTTTTTCTACAATTTTTTTCAGTAAATTCCATAATACTTTCCACTCTGCAGTTCTCCTGTAGACAAACCACAATAAAATATTCGGCACAATCAGGCAGATTCCCAGTCTGCATACCAGAATCATAAATGCCTGTCCGGAAATAAATCTGCAAAAATATTCCGTTATTCCCCATACTGCAGCCATCACCCCCAGATATCCTGCATATTTTACAAAGAAACCGGTAACAGGCTTTTTCAGTCTGTATTTATAAATCACATAGGGTTCTACCCATACAGAAGTAAATACTGTACTGCAGAATGTACCTGCAAATACTCCTGCCACACCAAAATGTGTAACCAACAGAATGGAAATTACCAGATTTAACACTGCTTCAGCTATCGCTTTGTATCGATCATTCCAGAACAGTCCCATAGATTCCTTAAAAATCAGCACTGCACGTCTCATCCCATTAATAAAAAAATTAATACACAGTATCAAAACAATTTCCTTTGGAAATAAATATTTTTTACCAAATGCCAGCTTCACAAAAGGATTCAGCAGTTCCAGCAAACAGACACCTGCAAAACCAAACAGCCAGTACCCTATAAAAAACAGACTGTTAAAAATCCGTCCTATCTTTTCGTTCTCTTCCGTCACACCAAGATTTCCCACACTTGCCGCAACTCCCAGCATTGCCTGCTCCAGAACCTGCCTGACTGATCCTATGATCAGATAATAATTGGAATAAATCCCTGCACTGATAATTCCCACAAAACTTGAGATCAGCAGATTATCTGTATTATTTACTACTACATTACCAATTTTATGCATCAGCATTGCCTTTACATTCCTTAAAATATCATGACGTTCTTCCTGTGGAAGCTGCTCCTTACACGGTTCTTTCAGATATGGGAACAGCCTGTCTGCCTTTCGGGACATACAGATATTTCCGATTATGGTACATACAACCGCAATAACAAGAAACAGGATAAAGTTTCGTGTCAAAAACAATACTATAATCTGAAGGATATCTTGTAGTACAAGAAAACCATTATGATACATCACCGTAATATAATTCATCTGATGGGCATCTACCAGTGTTTTTTTATAAATCAATAAATACGAAACAACGGAATTAAGCAGATACAGAAGATAAATTATAATCAGATGATTCACATCTGGACGATCCTTCATCAAAATATCCAAAAATGGTATCAGGCATAAGCCGGCAAGCACAACAAAGCCCGCTGTTATCCTGTAGAAATTCCGAAACATCCGCATCAGGATCTGTTGTTTTTTTATATCTCTTCTGGCTATAGGAGCGTAAAGAGCATATGTGATTGCTGTTCCGACCCCAAGTTCTGACAAAGACAATATATTTAATATATCTGTAAACAAACCATTAATTCCTACATAACCTTCACTGAGAGTCCTGGTAAAAACAACTCTTGTAAAAAAACCCATAAAAATTGCCAATGTCTGTGCCAAAAAAGCTACCGTCGTATTCATAACAGAATATTCTGTCCTTGATTTCTGTTTCACTCTTCACTTATCCTTTCTTTTTGGTTATAATACATTATAGTCAATTCATAGTTATATGTATAGATATTTTCAAGTATAAGGAGCAAATATTCATGAAAAAAAAATCATCAATCATCCTGCACAGTCTTTTTTTTGTTATCTGCTCGGTGCTGGCTGTATTATGTCTCTACCACATAATCTCCATCAGACGGCTAAATGTAAAATACACTCCTGCAATGACAGAAGAATCCTCCCGTGAACTGGACAACCCATATCGTGGTTTCTATCAGTTGAGCGGATACATTCTTTCAGATAAGCAGAAGCCGGAGAAATCTGCTGACTGGTGCAGAAAAAGTTGCGCTTCCAATCCATATCCTCTGATGCTTCTGGAGATTAATCTGAAAAATTACTCCAATACCAGCATAAGCACAAATGCCAAAAATCAGTTGGATAAAATACTGGAAGAATGTGTTCGGGCAAAAAAACAAGTTATCCTCCGTTTTCTGTATGACTGGGATGGACAGGCTCTGTCCACGGAACCATCTGACCTGCCTCAGATAAAGAATCATATTTCCCAGATTTCTTCTACTGTCAACAAATATGCAGACTGTGTTTATATTCTTCAGGGTACTCTGACAGGAAATACTGGAGAAATGAATCATTCCAATTACGGAGATATTAATCAGATAAGACAGATTATAGAAGCACTTGATCAGAATATTTCCTCTGATATTTTTCTGGCAGTCCGCACTCCTGGTCAGCTGCGTGGCATACTCCGCACCAGAACGCCCCTGTCCAGTACAGATGCCGGCAATGGCAGCCTGCAGGCAAGACTCAGTCTTTTTAATGACGGCATGCTTGGTTCTGTTTATGATCTGGGTACTTACGATGATACCCCTTTACAGCCGGACAGTAATCTGGATGAGCAAGGCACACGAAGTGAGGAACTTCTTTTCCAGTACAAACTCTGCCAATATGTTCCTAATGGGGGTGAGGTTACAGTTGATAATGAATATAACGATCTGAACAATGCGATTGCCGACCTTTCACAGATGCATATATCTTACCTGAATTCCGAACACGATACCGCAGTTCTGTATAAATGGAAGAATTCCACTTATACAGGATCACGGACAGACGTTTTTTCCGGATGTACAGGGTACGATTATATAAGTACACACCTTGGTTATCGGTATGTTATGAAAGAATCCTCTGTTGATTTTCACTCCGACCTGAGTGACACAGCCTCTCTTTATATAACAATTGCAAACACAGGATTTTCTTCCGCATATACCAGATTCGATACTGTTCTGTTCCTCACTGATGAAAGTACCGGAAAATCAAAGAAAATAGAAACAAATATTGACAACCGTACCATAGCAGGCAATGACTGCTCCACATTTAAAACAGATCTGGATATCCGTTCCCTGAGAAAAGGAACTTACTCCATTTCACTGCGTATGGAAGATCCATACACAGAAAATTCTATCCACTTTGCCAATCAGGGGGCAGAAAACAGCAAGACAGTTCCTGTAGGTACTCTTATTCTTCACTAAGATAAATTTTTCCACAGTGCAGACTTCCCAGGTAAAGGGTGTCTGTACTGTTTTTATTTGCAAAATGAATGATCCGTCCATCTTTTTTTCTCTGAAGTTTCAAGGATACTCTGCCCTCCATTAATTTAATCACTGTTTTTCCACATATTCTGGTTCCTGCCTGGATTTTTCTCATATCCATGGATATCGGAACTTCTCTGGTCTCATTCCTGTTTTTCATTATCAGAAACAATTCTGTTTCCTGAAATACCCTTCCAAACCCGGTATTCTCAATTTCAAACATAAATTCTGCTCTTCCTCTTCGAATCGGTTTCAACTCCACAGTTCGCACTACAAGCCGATATCCCAGGTGTTCTCCTATATACTCATAGAGGCTGTATCCCTTCCATATTTTCAAATTATCAAATCCATCCCACGATATACTTTTCCATAAATCCAGTGCTTTCATATCATGGGTACTGTCCAAATAAGTAATATGCATCTTTTTTAACTCGTTGACTATGAACTTTGCCTCATACATTCTGTCGTTCTCAGTACAGGCTACTACTTCTCCACCACATGGCATATCTTCCGTAAGACAATTAACAAATTCCATTTCCTCTTTTCTTGTCCACGCCTGTGCCCAGCCTGCCGCCTCCCTGAGTTCAGTTCCAAAGGTTCCCAGATGAGTCATGGAACCCAGAATCCCATCATCAAATAATGCCAGATGCGCATATTTCTTTTGTCTGAATTCTTTTTCACTTCTCAAAGTTCTCCACTGCGCCGGAGTACGTACAGCAAGATATATCTCATCTCCCAAATACTGCCGCATACAGTTCCACATTCGATTGATACACTCTGGTGACAGATATCTGGAATCATGCATTTCTCCCCAGCTTCCGACAAGCATCCCCTGGAAGATGAATACCGAATGTTGCATATCCCGGAGCAAACCACCAATCTGCTGTAAATGCTCCAGCACCTGTTCAAAACTATCCGGCTCACATTCACGCCCTTTTCCTTCCCGATCATAAACCGGCCGCAGAATCACATCTTTTTTGTAATACATAAAAAAACTGAGAATGCTTCTGATATTATTCAGGGCATTCTCATCCAGTTGCATACTGCGATATATACTGATATCCAGCAATACCAGTGCAAGAAGTTCTCCATCTCTCAGACTCCATCTCAGTTCTTCTGGATTTATGGAATCCTGAACAACAAACGTATAGATTCCATACCATCCTCTGCCTGGATTTTCCAGACAGACATTACTCTCGATGAGTTCCACCTGTTGGAATACCCAGTTGTTTTTATTCATTATATTTTTCCAGCTCACGTATTTTATCCTCATCCATCTTAAGAATCTTTTCCCTGATCCACACAGTCAGAATAGAAACAGTCATCCTGAACATATAGACGATCGGTTTAAGGCCGGAATGCATACTGACACCGGCAGTTCTGACATGCATCACTGCCGGAATCTCTCTGACTCTGAATCCAAGCAGCAACATCTGCATAAGCATATTTGCATCTGGATATTTGTCATCAAAATTATTATATTTTGAATAAAAAAGAAAAGTTTTCCAGTTCAGTCCCTGAAGACCTGTAGTCGGATCTGTTATTTTTTTCCCTGTTCCAAGTTTCAGAATTGCACGAAACCATACAAATGCAATTTTCTTTGCCCATGAGACCGTATATTCAGAACTTCCTTCCATAAATCTTGAACCAAGGACAATATCCGGCAATTTCCCATTCTCATCCTCTTTCTGCAATTCCTTATAGATTTCCAGAAGGTTACATACGTCATGCTGACCGTCTGCATCCATTTGTATAACATAGCTGTATCCTTTGCGCACCGCATATTTATAACCAAGCTGCAGACCACTCCCATAACCCAGATTAAATACATTGGTAATCACCGTATGGTTTCTCTTTTTAGTCACATGATTTGTCTCATCCTGAGACGCATCATTCACGACCAGTATATCTGCAAACTGTGTAATCTCCGGCTGTTCCAGTTTTTCCAGAAGCGGTACAATGTTTTTTTCCTCATTATATGCCGGAATAATAATTAAAACTGCTTTTTTTGATTCTTTTCTGACGTTCTCTCTGTTATCCATAGATGCCTCTCTCTCTTCTTATACTATCTCAAACAGTTTCAAGATATCTCCCTGTTCATCGGATATCCGGACTGTAGCTTTTTTTCCATATTCTCTGCATTTCTCTTCATTTCCCAGCAGTTCAGCTATCTTCCTGCTGATATCCTCCGGTGAAAGCTGACACAGTATACCATCCGTCCCATTCTCCACCTGTTCCCGGTTTCCGCTGCAATCAGATACCAGAATCGTACAGCCCAGAACCTGAGCTTCCTGTATTGCAATACTTTTCCCCTCAAACCGGGTCGCATGCACATACAGATCACATTGCTTATAATATGGATAAGGATTCTCCTTCGCACCCAGCAACAGAAAATCTTCCTTCAGTCCAAGACTGTCTATTTTCTGCTGAAGCTTATTTCGTAATTCTCCCTCGCCCAGAACATACCAGCGTGCTTTTATCCCCTGATCCTTCAGGAGCTTCATCGCATCAACAGCTACTTCATACGCTTTCTGTGCAGTCAGCCTTCCCACTGTCAGTATACGCTTTCCGGTGTATGTATCACTGAATCCACCGGGAAGTTCTGATTTTCTGTATATTTCCTCTCTGTCGATCAGATTATGGAAAATAAAGGTTTTATTCCGGCATTCCGGATATACACTGTCAAATACACTCTTTACTTCCCCTGATACTGTAAAGATCCTGTCAAAGTCCAGGTAACAGTCCCTGTCCAGTCCTCTGCTGTAGCCTGCATATTTATAATCAACATGCAGGAATGTGAACTTCTTCCTGGCCTTAACATGATCATGGACAAAATATGTAGCCCCACCTTCCAGATAAGCAACTGCCATATCATAGCTTTTATTCAGTTTCATACCACTGTCTGACATGATACGCCATAAAAACTTGTCCGGATATATTTTTTTTCTGCCAAGCATGGAAAACGTATTTTTTATAAGATATGGTATATTTTTCAATAATGCCCTGTGTATAAATAATCGTCTGAGAACCTTTCTGTTCAATTCTTTCTTTCCCTCTGCTGAAAGAACTGATTCTGCCGTATAGTCCCTGTTCAGAATATTTACATAATCCGGCACCTGACTGATCAGTTCTCCCTGTCCCAGAAGCACGTACAGATCCACCTCATACCGGTCCGGGGTAAATCTTTTGAGCAGTTCCAGTAATGCCTTCTCTGCACCTGCACCTCCAAGAGTATTAATTACAAACAGTATTCTTTTCATATTTTTATTTTTCTTTCTCTAATTTTTCCAGTTCTTTGATGATTTTCTCGTAATCATTGTTTAATAAAGAAACCTGCATGGCAAGCTCCCGATTTTTTCTTTTCAGGATAGAAACCTGCGTACTGATAAACCATAATCCCCACAGAACACCTGACACAATTATTATAGTCAGAATCAGTCCGCGTGTACTGACATAACGCTTCATCTGAGATGGATTTAAAAGTGCACCTGAAAGAATCATTAATGCAAACAAAAACACCCATGCAAGACAAAATGGTTCTGTCATCTTTCTCTTTGCAAGTGACAGAATTGCCCTCACAACCATAAACACTCCTGATACGATCACAAATAACCTCAGTATATCTCCCACTTCCATTTTTTTCTTTCGTTCCTTTCTTACTATTCATATCTGTCAAATACTTTTGGTGACGGACAATCACCTTTTTTCTTCTTCAGCAGATGACCGTTACAAAATATATGGACATCCAGATGTTTCTCCATCCACCGAAGTCTTCCATAAGCCACTGTCCATCCGGCAAAGCTCCCGACAACAAGCCCCGCCCCATACCATATCTCTGTAAAATGAGAAGATATTATACTTCCCACCAGTGTGATAAGGCAAAACACCAGTCCCGTCAATACGCAACCCTTCATGTCATTAAAATAATACATGAAAATAATCTCCGCATACATCAGAAACAAGATAAAATATCCTGACGCCAGACAGGGATATATCCTCATTGTCATTCCTCCAAAACCAAGCTGCGGAAGAAAAATCATACAGATCAGAAAGATCACCAGCGTAATAATAAACTGCACTCTGGCAAGACTCATAAGCTCTTCGGAAAGAGCACGGAACATCCCCTTCTTTGTAATATCAATATCAGTTCCTCTTCCACCGATAACGGCTTCTGAGTATGCTTTATATCTGCCATGAAAATACATCTCAACTCTACTGATAAAGATAACACTTGCAGAGATATTTGTAAACATTGCAAGACAGGTTGCCATATCATATGTTATCACACATACAAAAGATTTTACTACTATCATGTGAAGATCTGTTGTCCAGAAAACAAAATTGTGTACATAAAGTCCTAAAGTGTAAAGAAAATTTGTAACCACCAACGGCCAATATTCCTTAAAATAGACCAGAACCTGTCTGTATTTTCCACTGTTTTCCTTAAAATAATTCCGGACTACCGACATTTCCAGACAGGCGATCAGCCAAAATCCAATTGTCAACGAAAACAGCATTCCATATGTAATACCCCAATGAAATACTTTTACAAGCAGAAAAGATAAAAACACTGTCACTGTCATACCAACGGCAAAGAAGAATGATATTTTTTTGTAATCCTTACAGATAGACAGGTACAACATAGAATAGAACACAAGAACCAGGGCAATGTATCCGCAATAACCTGTAAAAACATAAATAATATCCACTTTTCCAACCAGATACTCCCGGATACAGAATGGAATTCCCACAAGAGCACTCAGTGAAATATTCAAAAGCATGCCCACATAATAGCACGGCAAAATATCTTCATATGTCTCTTCATAGATCACATCTGACATATATTTGGATAATACAGAGTTAAATGGAGACGCCGTAAGCAAGGAAAAAATAAATATATACAGAACCGTACAGGAAAACAGTTCTCTTGTAACATAACCTACTGAAGAGAAATCCAGAAAATACTCCATGATCATAAGCGCACCGATCACCATCAGCATGGGGGCGATTGTAACGACCATACTGTATCCCGCACCTATGATATCAGTAGTCAGCGTATTCTTTTTATAGATATTTGTAAGTTTTACACCTATTCCTGCCATATGTCCCCTCCATCCCGTAATTGCTTATCTTATGTTTGTTATCCCGATCTCAGTCACATTATGCTTTCATTTACATCATCTTTTCATACACACTGATCTGAAAGGGTTCCTCTGACCACGAAAGATTCTGTCTATCTGAAAATCCTTTGTATATTTCTCTGTATACTTCCTTCATCTGATCAATCCTGTAAAGTGCATTTACACGTCTGTATCCTGCTTCTCCCATACGCCTTCTGTCTTTCTCATTTACAGACATGGTAACCATTGCATGGGCGATCTCTTCTATATTCATAATGTGTGTGAGGATTCCCGCTTCCCCAAATCCGTCATTATTTCCATAGATCAGTTCCCTGCAATTTCCCACATCTGTGGCAATTACAGGTTTGTGAGCCGCATAACTCTCAAGGATTGTCAAAGGCTGTCCTTCACTGATACTGGTAAGCAGTGTGAAATCCATCTTGCCCAGATAATCCTTTACATTAACCCTTCCTGTGAATTCCACATCCTGAACCCCAAGGGATTCTACCAGATCATAACATTCTTTTGCATATTTTTTATCTTCATCTGCCGGTCCCATAATCCAGAGCTTCATATTTTTTACTTTTTTTTTGGCAAAAGCAAATGCCTGTATCATGGTTTTAACATCTTTGATAGGAGTTACACGAAGTACAGCCCCGGCATTGATAAACTGCTTCTCTTCTTCTGTCTTGCCGGGAAGATCAGCAAGCGTCTGTGTATTGATCCCATTTGGTGTCACCCTGATTTTCTCAGGCGGACATCCCAATTCTATCTGCAGGTCCTTTGCATGGTCATACAGACAGGTTACCATATCTGCCTTTTCATATGCAAGAAGTGACATCTTCTTAAACTGTTCAATCCAGATATTCTTATATACTCCCCTTACCCAGGAAGCTTTGATCAGTTCTTCCTCCCTTTCTCTGGTATAAATTCCATGCTCGGAGATCAGTAATGAACTTCCATGAAAATGTTTTGCCATACTTCCAAGAATTCCAGAATAACCGGTGGCCACACAATGATACAAATCCGCCTTCGGTACATCCATTCTCAGTGCCCAGAACATCGGCAGATAAATGGATCGCAGCGTCCAGAGGAAATCCGAGAAATTAATATTTGAATAATTACGGTCATAGCACTCCCTGGCAATCCTGAAGAAATCCTCCCCCATAAGAAAATCATCTACAGAAAGATGCTTTCTGTGAAACAGGTCAAAAATCACACCCCAGTCTGTCCTCCGGTTCAGCACCATATTCAGCATTTCGTCATATTCTTTATGAGAGAGATGGACTTGCCTTAAAGATTTTCTTTTTCTGTTTCCGCTTTCCCATTCACAGTCATCCAGATATACTTCATAAACCTGTGTAAGGTTTTCCGGCAGCTCATAGACAAATTTCCCCCTGAAGGATCTGTTCGCCACAATTGCCAGCAATATAAATTCTACATTCGGAAAAGATCTGATCAGACTGTTGATCCAGCCGGAAACACCTCCGACCACATATGGGTAACAGCCCTCTGCCACAATACAAACTTTCATACTTTTCTGCTCATTTCCTCTCTGTCATAACAGCTATCTGTCATAATGAAGTCCTGATGTTTTTATCTGAATCTTCACAGTAGTATCCTGCGCCTGGATCAGATAAGTTCCATCTTCTATTTCCTTTTCTGTACCGCCTTCTATTTCTGCGATTTCTTCTCCATGCGTCCTGAGAAGAAACCAGCTTCCTTTCTCAGAAGTTTCCAACGTAATCTCATTCTCTGTTCTGGACTCTGAGAAATCCAGATTCAGAAAAGTTCTGATTCTAGTGTTGCTTTCTGAAAGAGTCATACTGTCAAAGCCTGTAAATTTTTTCCAATAGGTAAGAATATTACTGGAAAAATGCTTCTGCATAATCTGCCATCTGTCAGTTTTCTGCTGCGGCCAGAAAATATCATGCATATTTAACATAACATTCGTATATGCCAGCGAACTCTGGATACTTCTCATCCGAATATCATCACTATAACTGTAATTCATCCCATCACTTGTCACAGACTGTAAAGTTACAGAATCCGTACAATAAGAAACCACCGGCTCTTTCTCTGTATATTCACATACCAGTGTACTTACATTTTTCAACAATTCAGTATTCATCAATCCTGTTATCGTATCCAAATCCCTTTCTTCCGCAAAAGCAGCTCCATATTTATAACTGCTGTCCGATTTCTGAAAAAAGTCTGCATCCTGATCCAGTTTTTCCCGCAAAGAACCTGCATTTTTATACTCAAGAGAAAGTCCTACTTCCGCTTCCTGCTCTTTCATCTGCTTCAGGTAAAATATCATATCTTTTGTATCCGGCTCTATACCATCTTCATAATCTGCCTGTGGCTGCATAAAGCAGGTCATTTTCAGCTTTCCTTTTTCTACAATGGATATCAGTGATGGCCACATAATATCTCTGGTCATACCTGTCACAGACTGACTGTACAGTTTCATCATTTCTTCATCATTCTCATCTGCAAATGCCGGAAAATTGATCATTGAGAGATTCTGGGCATTTACTACCGGATAAATATAATACTCAGAAGCCTCTGTTATCATACCATTCAACAGTCCCAGTGCTGTGCTGTCCTTCATATAGTCTCCCACTATACAAAAAACACTTCCACCCTTGATTCCATTTCTCCACAAAATCGTAGGAAGATCTTCATTCTCCACCTGAGTTTTTTGTTTACTATGATCCAAAAGTCCGACCATATATGTTTTCGTACCGCTTCCTACCTGATACCATGGTATCTCCAGCTGCAGATCCTGACGTTCTTTCTCTTCTTTTTCCTTCGGAGTTTCATAGACTACTTCTCCGCCCAGCAGAAGACCTTCAAAAAGTTTCACACCTGTCAGTTTTGTTTTCTCAGACACAACCTTATAAATCCCCAGAAAATCCATCAGTTCCTGATTTTTTTCAATATTCTTTGGATTTTCCAGACATCCAAAAACAATGATCACACCTTTTTGTTCCAGTTTCTCTAATTTTTCCAGATTATCACCAAGTGCATATTTCTCTGATTCCAGTATCAGCATCCCCGGCAATGCCTTATCATTCTCCTGGTAATCCTCCAGATTTCTGCACTGTGCCATATCCCACTTTGCATAAATGCACCATCTGCTTACGGCTGTAGCCATATCCGATGAACTGTCTCCTACAAAAAGGGCATAGCTTCTGTCTGTTGTTCTGACAGCCACAGGATCTATCTGTTTATTTTTCCAGACATTTTTACCATCTTTCTGCCTTGTCGTGAAATTTGAATTTACATCATATGTGTTCTGTCTGTCTCTGATAACCATAGAAAACTGAAACAAAAACAAAAGAACAAACATCATGATTGTAATACTGAAAAAATTTCTTTTGGAAACCATTATATTAATTTTTATCCTCCTGTGTCCGGAACTGATTATAACCGTAATCTATTGCAAAATTATACTGATGATACATATTTTGTGGCATTACATAACACACAAAATCTTCTGATTCATAATATACCTTCATATCATTGGGATATCTCTCCTTAAATGCCTGTGCCCAGTAATACATCCGGGACATCAGAATCCATCTTCCCTCCCCTTGATACATAGTTATTCCACCTGAATTTGGTAATGACTGGCTGGCTGCCTTTTTCGAAATGGACTGACCACTGCCTGAGTAAAGTACCGCATAATTCAGCGGGATTTTTTCTATAAAGAAGTATACATTCTTTGTCGGAATAATCAATTTAGTGTCTTTATTCATATACTCCATATTTCGAAGGAAGCTAATTGTCTCGTAATGCCAGCCATGATCAAGCCCCATCTGTGTCTCATCATTTGCTGATACAATCGTCCATGTCTTGTCTTCATTTTCTTTAATAATATTCGACAGACACGTCAATGCTCCATTAGATACATAATCTGAACCAAATCCCGGCATTTTGATCATTCCCTGATGGATCATACTCCCAACAATGGACACAGTCAAGATAAAAGATAACACATTTCGCGGAATTGTAAATAAACGACGCATAAAAATCAGATAAAGAATTCCATCCACCAGAACTGTCAGCGTTAATATCAGAAGATACACATAATAAATACTACATCTGGCAGGATCCATCAGCATCGGAAGTCCGAGCCCTGATGCACAGAGCAGCAATGTGAGAATTCCCATACAGAATCCTGCTGACATAAGCATCTCACCATAAGTAGTCTTTCGCAGGATAATAAATATCAGACCAAGCAGAATGACAACTGCAATTCCGATAAGTACCGCATATGCACACCATTGTTTCGGCAAGTTTATGATAAATTCCCCGATACGCTGAGCCATCATATTCCAGATGTTTTTTATTTTCTCCGAAATTTCTCTGACTTTATCTGCAAAAGTGGATTCAGGAGTTTCCGTCATAGCAGGAATCCTTTTTGTCTTCATTGATTTCGCATTATTACTTTTAATATTATTCTTCGAGTTTTCATTCAGACGCGCTGCCATCTCTTCCATGGTTATATTCTGGATTGTTTTATCCTCTGAAGAAGCTTCTTTATCCTCAGTATCTGATTTGCCACCATTGATGACGCTTAATCCCCAGCCAAGTGAGCCCTGCAGAGGTGTTCCTCCTGCAAATGCAATCCCCATAGGAAGCACAGCCAGAAATACACTGATAATACCAGTCATCATAATTCGTTTAAAATACTCTTTATTCAGAAAGCGCGGACAAAAACCGACAGCAATTCCAATACAGCAAAGCCCTGCAATCATAGTTCCATAAAAATGAATCGCCAGAGTCAGCGAAAAAGCCAGCGCAAAGCATCCTGAGAGCAGCTTTGTTTCTCTGGTTTTCAGTCTCTCCTTCTCTGTCTGAAAAAACCTGATCAGGAAGTAAACAGACGGAATCACAAAAATCATTCCGAATTCCTGGGGCAGTGATGCCCCAAAACGACTATATGTCTGTTTTGCCCAGAGATTTCCCAATATATATACAAGCACTCCTGCATATGGCAGATACAATGATCTGCATAACAATTTCATCACAGCAAGAAGTACCATGTGAATAAACAATACCTGTACAAGATAGAACACACACAGAATCGCATACGTATCAACCCTGAAAACTGTATGAAGATAATATATCATACAGTGAAATCCAAACGGATATACACCATCGGAAAAAAGATTTCCTCTGACCATCTCATTAATCCAGTTCAAATGTACCGGTATATCTGAAGCACAATATCCATAAGTGAGCAACAGGTTTCTTCCATAAATCCAGAACAAAGCTATAATAACTGCCCCTACCAGAATCCACTGAAGCGTATTACAGATTACTTTGTAATAAAACAGACGGACTGAGCGTTTTAATACTGTCTTAATCCTGTTACAGACTCTGTATAAAGCCCCCCTCATTCCCATACTTCCCTGAAGTATTTTCTTACAGATAATTCCTGTCTTTATGCAGAGTTCTCTTAGAGAAACCCTGTTCACCCTGCTCCAGATCAGAATCCCTGGTACAGCAGTAAACAATACAAGTGCCCAGAAACCTGAAATATGCAAAAGCTGGACTGCAAACACAATATTTATAATATAAAAATTTCCAAATGTATAACACATCAGAAACTGCTCTGACAGTCCTCTGCCTACCAGTATCCGACGAAACATAATCGCAGGTAACAAAACTGTTAAACCTGTATAAGCAGCAAATATACCTGCAAATCTTAATATAACCAGAGTTGTCATTGACATATCTGTTCATCCTTTTACTCTACATAAATGTTCTGATCAGTTCAAGGGTTTCATTATCAATCGCAATATCCGAATCTCGAAGTTCCTGCATAACCTGAAAGAACTTCTCTTTCTTTCCACATGAGAAATAGAGTTTCATCTGACAGGTATAGCTAGACAAAACTCTCGGATATTGTTCCATTGCCCGGTCACACCACAGTGTGCATTTCTCATAATCCTTTACTTCCAACAGGCGCTGGCAGACCTTTTCATAGACAGTACTGCTGATTTTTATCTTATCAAATTCCCAGGCTTTTTGCAACACCTCCTGCATCCTCTCTGCCATGGAACGCTGTTCCAGATTTGTAAGTACCTGCTGTTCCAGAATCGGATTCATATATTCAACAAGTTTTATACAATTTTCCACCTGCTGTTCATTTTCTTCCTGGCATAAAAGATAATCTGTCTGTACTTTACTTCGAAAATCATTCAATACATCCTGAAGAACAGATGCTGCATAATGGGCAGTCTCTGAATCCTCGCTGTTTAATGCCAGATTAATCGCCGCAAGAGAATTGCGGTAATCTCCTCTGATCACATTCAGCATCAAAGTACGAAGGCTCTTCTTATCTGTAACTTCCAGGGCTTCTTCCAAAGAGACCATATTTCTCTCCATTTCCTCATCAGGACGGAGGAAATTCTCTTTCCTGTCTTTGCTAAATACAACGTCCGACAAATCCATACCCTGGGAAGAAAATAACTTAAAAAGCAGGAATGACAGGAATACAAACGCAGGACCTGTCACCGGACATAAAAGCATCATAACTGCCTTCATCCATACACTTCCGATTTTTTCTTTTCTGCAGATATAATTCCAGATCAGATAGAACACAACCACGATCAGATTTATGATCAGCAGGAAAATAAACAACTTCATTCTCTGTGACATACTGACATCATCTCCACGTATTCTGTTTTATAGCCATTCTTCTCAAATCTGTCCTGTACAATAACAGCACCCTCTCTGGTTGTGTTGGTAAGCAGGACATACAGATTTCCATCAGGCAGCATTCCCATGTAATCACTGTCCCTCATATATCCGGACATCTGCTCATCCGTTTTTTGATATTCCAAGTTCTGAACATCTACTTTAATTAATACACATTCTACAAGATTTTTCAGTTTTGCCTTCATATATGCCTGAACCAGGGACTCAAATGCTTCCGGTTCCAGGATTCTGGAATTCTGGCTATAACGCTTCTCTTCCAGTGCCTGCATATATCTCTGTGCCCTGAGGACTGCATTCTGAATCAGATAGCTGACGACTGTAAGAAAATTGGCTTGTCCAAGGGTCATTTTTTCCCAGCTTAGTCCCCACATCATAACGATCATCTGTACCTCTTCACCTTCGTAGATTCCTCTTGCCATAAGTGGATACTGCTCATCCATTTTCTTATTAATATATACCTTCTGCTCTTTTAATGCATCATAAATGTCCGTCATCTCCCTGTAACGGATTGAATTTCCAAGACTTCTCGCCTTTTGGGAACTTGCAGAAAAGATACGGGCATAATCTTTACTGACCACATTATAGAGGGCTACATCCTTTGTCTTCATAAGTTTTTCCAGCATTTCCACTGCATAGAAAATAACCTCATCCGGCATACGCTGTTCCAGTCCTGCTGTAATGCTGTAAATTTTACCGATACTGTCCTTATGGTCGATCAGCTGCTGCTCCATGACCTCTTTTACACGGACATTACTTTCATTAATATCCTGGATATTCACAATCTGTCTGTGCAAATGTTCTTCCAGTTCCTGACTCTCCAGGCGCATGATACGTATCTGGTCTCTCATATATCCTACTACAAGCCCCAGGATAAAAAGCTGTGCGATCCAGACATAAGTGTTATAATCTATCAGTACCTCAAAACTACTTCTGGTATACATCTGCCGGAACATATAACCTGCAACTGCCAATATTGCAGAAAACGTCGCCTGCTGCTGCCCATATACAATTGCAAATAGCAGCACATACAAAAGAAACGGATCCAGATTTGCAAAATATTCACTGCCCACAGTCCTGTTATTCATCATGAAAAACGGAACAAAACATACCAGATTCTCGAAAAACGGAAAAAGTGTCCTGATCAGCCATTTCCATTTTTCATAAAGCTTTTTCCACCATGAAAGCTTTAAGTCATCCCCCTTCAGGAAAACTGATTCATGTTTCTTCATATAAGAAACCATGTCTTTTATATTCTTCTCAAGATTACCAAATGCATGAACTCCAAATTCTCTTTCAAAACGATTGCCCGACAAAACACATCTTCCATTACTGTCGGAAAAAGCGACAATATTCGATTCGATTTCCATAGCTTTCTGAATCATAGCTGCAAGTTTTACTTCACTTACTACATCATTAGAAGATAAATTATAAAGACTATATTTGTGGTTGCTGGTTTTTATAAACTGGTAAATATACTCTACTGCATCATTTTCATAGAGAAGTGAAAATGTATGGTCTGTTTTTGCCTTAATATGCCCGTCACACATGCAGTTCAGACACATATCTGCACAAATATTATTTACGTCTTTTCTCTCTTTCGGAATATTGTAGAGATGATCCAGACGCAGAGTTATAATATCCAGACCTCTGTTCACCCTAAAGTTCTCACAGATGTTTTCTGCCTGTGACAGTGCACCTGCTCTGATTCCCACTCCGGAAAAGGGTTCTTCTTCCTTTATATCTTCCGTATAATTTCCGTTATAAATTTCGTCAGAAGAAAGAAAGATTAATCTCTTTTTATTGGTCATTGAATAAGATACCAGAATGTTAACAAGATGGGAAATAAAAGGAACTGTCTCTCTTTCCTCTCCATCCCAATGGTAATTTGTATCAAATGCACCCATAAGAATGGTTACATCTGCATTTACACTTTCCAAAATGTCATTCAGATTCTCGCAATCATAAGAAAACTCATATTTTTCAAATACTCTTTCATATTTATTATGTCTATACTTATCTCCAGTCAGCAGACAAACTCTGTGTCCCTCTTTTCTTAATTTCAGGATCATACTGTTTATCAGGCTGCAGGAGCCTCCGACCAGCAGAATATTCATTTTTATACCTTTCTTATCTTAATTTTGTAACTCAAGTATCTCTCAGATACTATTTTCAAAAGATGATTTTTCCGAAAAAACCTGTTCAAAAGCCTGATTAATTTCTTTTTTTACTTTCTCAAAATCAATCTCATGATTACTGTCGTTAATACAGATTATTTTCTTTTTCTGTCTGAGAATACTTCGCACTAATCTGTCATTCGTCTGCTCTGCATCATAATATCCGCATATTTTCTGTACATTCTCCGGAACAAATTCTCCACTCAGTTTCTGATATTCCCGCAATACATACTGGCTCACATCTTCCCTATGTCTGAACGGATGACTGCATACATCAGACAATAATTCCGGTTCCAGCTCCCATAATTTCTGATAAGTACTTTTCTTAAGAGGAGACGGTCCATGTACCGTATAAAACCCTGTAAATCGTTGAAAAGCCAGTTCTAATACATTGTACAGAAAATACATCGGAGGATATCCTATATGAAAATATGCCCATGGCTGCTTCTTTATATTACTGCGTTTATCAAAATACTTCGCCAGCAACATTGTATTATTTAAGTAAATGTATGGCATTGTCGGATCATCCACATTTGCTACATCCGGCTGAAGTGCTAACATATCTATCGGTTTTTCATCTAAAAAAAATCTTCCATATAAACGGGTTTTAACAGAAACATATCATCATTAAAATAGACAAACTGTTCTGTTAACCCTGGAATTCGATGGAAATTCCATTCAATCGTATGTGAATTAAATGTAGGGAGAAATTTTTGAGGGATAAAATCTTCATGGCAGACAATATTCAATTTCGGATGTTTTGTATTCAGCCATTGAGGAATATGTCCCCATGTGACAAAATGAACCTTTCTCACCCATGGCGCATATTTCTCCATCCCGCGAAACCAGTACCGGAGATTATCCCAATCTCTGTACCGTTCTTTTCTATCATCCGCATTTACAGATATATCCATATCTGTGTGTCCCAGCCTTGCAGCCTTTTCTCTCTTCCATTCCAGGTCATTTCCATCTACCCAGGTAATAACAAAATCTATATCCTGCGTGTTCTTATCTACTTTTCTCATGTATTATTCCCCACATATCACTTTGTAAGCATAAGTATACCATATCTGTTTAGCTTATTACAAATAAAAAAATGCTGTTCTATGAGGCTCTTATACTCACAGAAACAGCATTCCCACCTGTCGTTTGGATTAATTTTATTTTCTCATACAAACTCTGAAGTTCCCGCAAAGCAGGGCGTGCAGGTTGTGGGAATGATAATCCTAAACACACCGTAATATAACTTCTTTTTCCGATTCAACACTTTCCCCTGGTACTTTGCGCCTTCGGTTTCCTGACCGTTTGCAAGTACCTCTTTGCTTTTTTCCATATAATCTGATTCTGTTTCGTGAATCTGCTGACTCAGTTTTTCGCTGTCAATTACCAGCATCAGTTCCATTATTGATCAGAGTGATCTTGTTTGCTTCTATCGTATCCTTTTCCCATGAAAAAATACGGGATCTTAATCTAACTTCTCAACAATAGGGCACTGTTGATGCCGCTATCACTGCTGAAAACATTTCATCTATAGAATATATACGGATTGCCTACAAACAAGGAATCATTGATGCATTTTCTATTTTACGAGAAACTCTTTAATATATCCATGTCAATCCAATCGCTTATGAGCAATAAAGCAGGGATTTATCTCTGCTTTCCCATTTTCTTCTCTATTGCTTCCGGAACTCTGATCAAACCAAATCTCCATAGTATCGGATAAATGTATGAAACTCCTCTAATATCTCCAAGTGCCTTCGGCTTCTTCACTTCTTCTGAAATACCCTTACTATTTTCAAATGCCAGCACCACACTACTCCAGGCAAGGCTCTTACTTTTCTCTCTCCGGTCTATCAGCAGCTCTTTGTTATACTCTCCATTTTTACCAATCTTTAATTTATATCGGAACGGTAATCCTGTTGCCGTTTTAAATGGATACTCCTGAAATGCAATCACAGCCTGCCACAGATTTTCTTCTGATGGCATTTCCTTTAGAAGCCGAACCTGCTCTTGTCGAATCTTATATGTCCGGCATCGCTCCGCATTTAGACTTATCTCTGCTGCATTATAAAGACCCTTAGTGTAGGGCAAATAGGAATGAACCGATGCTCTGGAAAGACCCGTGAGTTTCATAATCTCTGGAATCTTTTTTCCTGACTGATGCAGAGCATTAATTTCTGTGCATGTATCTGATGTAAATACATCTGCAGTAATAAGTAGCTTACGGAGCTTAAGTAGACTAATATTTAACTCATCTGCCAGCGATCTTAAGGAATCTGCTTCTTCATAGGCATCGCTTAACTCTTGAAGAAAATTATTAAATTGAAGTTCTGGATTATATTCTGGTTTCTTTTTTGGTCTTCCTGCCATTTTACAACTCCTATTTCCATGTAAATCCAATCGTCTTGCACCTAAAACAGAGGATTCCCTGCTCCGGACTAATGCCCCGATTGCTATCCTCTGTTTCTTATTTTATTTTTCGCTTTCGACAATATCCCAAATAATAGATAACACCACCTACTGCTCCACCAAGTGTATTATAGGTCAGATCTGATATTTGAAATGTTCCAAGATGGAATAATAGCTGAGTAAATTCTATCAGAAAAGAAAATACTGCTACAACTTTTGTGGCTTCCCAAACGGTTTTTCCAAATCTAATATTCTCAGATTCACCAAGTAATTCTTTTTCAAATGCCCATAACAGCAAAATAGAAAATGGAACAAATAACATGAAATTCTCTATAGATTCTGTTGTAAACTGTCCATCTTCATATAATCCCCATCCTCCAAAAAGCTTTCCAAGCGGATCAAACCATATCTCACGATTTAAAACTGTTCGGAGTAATATCATTGCTGTATAAAAAGCTAATAAAAATGTCCGGCAAAAATTTGAAGAACTTTTAAATGCTCTCCACCATGTTGCAAACATATTTCGGATAAAATTATTCTTTTTCCACCCATGCTCCTTACCATATAAATATAAGAACATTGTTAAAAAGGCAAGGAGAACGGCAGCCCAGAAGGGCTGATAAAGTGCTGATAATACATTATATACTATTTTACTAAATATTTCGATTATCTTACTTCCCATTGTTCTCCTTCACTATTTATTTTAAATCCTCAAATAAATTCTTTTGATATACACCATCTTCTATCAGTCTGGCAAATGATTTCACTACATAGTCTTTATCCTCTTTATAGGTTACCCCGAACCATTTGTCATTCGTATCTAACACTTTTACAGAAACTCTACCTGCCTGAAGAAGTTCGTCTATGTAGATTGGCAGTAAATATTCTGCTTTCAGAATATCTTTGTTTCCCATATTTGCAAAGAACTCTTTAAATCCATCTTCTAAAGTCTGCATAAATTCCGGTGTAAGTCCCCACATATTCATGGATGCGTAGGATTCAGCATTAATTGAAGTGAGCTGTCCATCATTGTCTACTGCTGCACCCTCTGGAGTCTTAACAATATTGGAAGTTTCATGTACTGCTGTGAGATAGCCTTCCTCATTTGTCTCACAGATACCTCTTGTAACGGCTCCATTTTCACTTAACGTATTCTTCAAAATGAAACCTGCCATGCAGAACTGATTAGCTTTTTCTGGTGTATAGCCTACAAGGAAATCATGAAGCTTAACAAATGCTTCCTTCCCATAGTAGTCATCTGCATTGATAACTGCAAATGGCTCATGCAGAACTTCTTTACATGCGAGAACTGCCTGTCCTGTTCCCCAAGGTTTGGTACGTCCTGCTGGAAGCTCCACACCTTCTGGCAGTTCATTTAATTCCTGATATGCGTAGGCAATCTCTACATCAAGATCTTTACAAATCTTTTCAATACGATCACCGATTGCTTCTTTAAATGCGTCCTTAATATCCTTACGGATAATAAAAACAATTTTGTTGAAGCCTGCTTCTATTGCATCATGGATAGAATAATCCATGATAATCTCTCCATTTAAACCAACTGGAGCAAGTTGTTTGATTCCACCGCCGAATCGAGAACCGATACCGGCAGCCATGATAACTAAAGTTGTCTTCATAATTTTATTCCCCTATCTCTCTATCTATATCCATTCCTTTTTAACCAAGCTATTTTATATACACTCTCGGAACTCTTTTCCCAACATCACAAACAAACTCATAATTAAAACTTCCAGCAAGATTTGCCATATCCTCAACACTGATATAATTATCCCCATCTTTTCCAATCAGGGTAACGGTATCTTCAAGCTTCACATCTGTAATATCCGTAATGTCCACCATCATCTGGTCCATGCACACTCTTCCAACAATCGGTGCTTTCTGACCGTGAATCAGTACCCATCCCTTATTAGAAAGACTTCTCGCATATCCATCTGCATATCCAACAGAAACGGTTGCCAGACGGCATGGATGGTCAACGACATACGTTGCTCCATAGCTTACTCCACGCTCCATCTCCGGCTCCATAATATTCACTACATGAGAATACCAACTCATTGCAGGTGTCAGCTCTAAATTAGAAAAATCCACTTCATCAGAAGGATACAATCCATAAAGAATAATTCCCGCTCTTGCCATATCATAACGGTGGTCATCATATTCCATGATTGCTGCACTATTACAGATATGCCTTACTGGAATTTCAATTTCTGCCTCATCAAGCAGTTCCACAAAGGAATCATACCTCTTCATCTGGCTTTCTGTATATGCCTTATCTGTCGTATCCGCACAGGATAAATGGGTAAATAATCCCTCAATCTTTATATTTGGCATTTCTGCAATATGCTTTACAATCGCAAGCCCTTTCTCATCTGGAGATAAACCAATTCTTGTCATTCCAGTATCTAATGCTATATGGATTCTTGCTGTCTTCCCAGCCTTTACAGCCGCCTCAGACATTGCCTTTGCTGTATCATAACAGTAAATCGTCTGGTCTACGCCATACTCTAAATTCTTATAATAAAGAGAGGGAGAGTTATATCCAAGAAGCAAAATCGGTTGCTTTAATCCAGCATTTCTAAGCTCCACTCCCTCATCAATCGTAGCAACACCAAAATAATCTGCAATATCATTTAAATAATGTGCCACTTCCACTGCCCCATGTCCATAACCGTCAGCTTTTATGACAGCCATAGTCATCGCATTATCTCTTGTCTTTTTCTTAATATTTATATAATTCTGCCTAATTGCTTTTAAATCAATCTCGCAATAGGTACGCAAATATTCTTCCATTACATTACTCCTTTTGTAAGTGGCAGGCAACTTATAATAGAACCAGGAAATACCTTCTAACCAGTCCTAAAAGTTGAGTGCTGAACTTTTAGGACTTTTGATAATCATAAGACTATTATGATACTGATTAGAGATAACATCTAAGCATAGACTACTACAACTTACTACCATACATCTAAATATAGAGGAGATACTTCCCAGTATCTCCTCTATCCACTTTCTTCTATCTAACTTTCCAATAAAAATCCTATCACATAAAATTATAACAACTACTCTACAGTTACACTCTTCGCCAAGTTACGTGGCTTATCTACATCCAATCCCTTAGCAACACTGATGTAGTATCCCAACAGCTGTAACGGGATTACAGCAAGAGATGTTGCAAAGTGTGGGTCGATTTTCGGGATGTATACGGCAAAGTCTGTGCTGTCTTCGATGTTATACTGACCGAAGGTTGTAAGTCCCATGAGGTATGCGCCACGACTGCGGCATTCTACCATGTTGGAGATGGTTTTCTCGTAGAGGTCTGGCTGTGTGAGTACGCCGACTACGAGGATATCATCTTCGATGAGGGAGATCGTACCATGTTTTAATTCGCCGGCTGCGTATGCTTCTGAGTGGATGTAGCTGATTTCTTTCATCTTTAAACTTCCTTCCATACAGATGGCATAGTCGATTCCACGTCCTACGAAGAATACATCGTGTGCGTTTGCCTGTTTGGATGCGAACCACTGGATGCGTTCTTTGTCATCGAGGATTTTTGCGATTTTGTCTGGGATTGTCTGTAATTCGGCAATCATGTTTTTGTATGTCTCATCGGAGATTTCTCCACGTACTTTTGCGAACTGAAGGGCAAGTATGTAGGTTGCCATAAGCTGTGTACTGTAAGCTTTTGTTGTTGCTACAGCGATTTCCGGTCCGGCAAGTGTATAGAATACAGAATCTGCTTCTCTGGCAATGGAAGAACCTACTACATTTACTATTGCCATTGTGCGGACACCTTTTTCTTTGGACTCTCGGAGTGCTGCAAGGCTGTCGGCTGTTTCTCCTGACTGGCTGATTACGATTACAAGACCTTTTGGATCTAATAATGGATTTCTGTAACGGAATTCGGAACCAAGTTCTACACGAACAGGAATCTTGGCAAGGTCTTCGATTACATACTGGGCTGCAATTCCTACATGGTAAGCGGAGCCGCAGGCTACGATGTAAATCTGGCTGATATCTTTGATTTCTTCTTCGGAAAGTCCAACGGAAGACAAATCAAACTGTCCATCCTTTAATACAGAATTTAATGTATCACCTACTACTTTTGGCTGTTCATGGATCTCTTTCATCATGAAATGTTCAAAACCTGCTTTTTCTGCTGCTTCTGCATCCCATTTGATTGTCTTTAATTCTTTTTCGATTTCTTCGCCGTCAAGGTTATAGAAAGTGATCTCTCCCTTTCTTACACAGGCAAGTTCCATGTTTCCGATGTAGTATACATTTCTTGTATACTTTAAGATAGCTGGTACATCGGATGCGATGTAGGACTCTCCATCTTCGATTCCAAGAATCATTGGGCTGTCTTTTCTTGAAACATAGATTTCTTCCGGATAATCCTTAAACATTACAGCAAGTGCATAAGAACCACGAATACGAACCATTGCATGATTAATCGCATCGATTGGTGTTCCTTCATACTTTTTGTAGTAGTAATCTATTAACTTTACTGCAACTTCGGTATCTGTCTCAGAATAAAATACATATCCTTTACGTGTTAATTTTTCTTTTAATTCCAAATAGTTTTCAATGATTCCGTTATGTACAGCTACTACATTGCCATCATCACTTTTATGTGGATGCGCATTACTTTCGGATGGTTCACCATGAGTAGCCCATCTGGTATGTCCAATACCACAGCTTCCGATTACGGCTGTTCCATTATCTGTTTTCTCTGCAAGGGATTTTAAACGGCCTTTTGCCTTCACTACCTCTGTTTCATTCTCTCCATTACGCACTGCAATTCCTGCGGAATCATATCCACGATACTCTAACTTGGACAGACCATCTAATAAAATCGGAGCTGCCTGTTGTGCTCCTGTAAATCCAACAATTCCACACATAATTTTAATTCCTTTCTCTGGCTGTTATCTGGTTGCTTCTTTTTCATTGATGACAGCAACAACTTCATCCACATATGTATGACAAATCTCTTCCGTCTCTGCCTCTACCATGACACGAATTAATGGTTCTGTTCCAGACTCCCGGACAAGGATTCTTCCGGTATCTCCTAATGCCTCGGCAACTTTATTCACAGCAGCCTGTACATCCTTATCTGCCTGTGCTACCGCTTTATCTTTTACCTTTACATTGACCAGAACCTGCGGATAAATATGCAAATCCTCTGTAAGCTGGCTCATCTTTTTCTTTTTAGCCATCATAACTTCCATCATCTTCAGGCTGGTAAGAATTCCATCCCCCGTTGATGCATACTTTGAAAATATGATATGACCGGACTGTTCTCCTCCGATACGGCATCCGTTCTTTGTCATATATTCATAAACATATTTATCTCCAACTGCTGTCTTGGCATAGCCAATTCCCAGCTCATCAAAGGCTTTATAAAGACCAAAATTCGACATAACTGTCGTTACAACTGTATTGGTAAGCAGCTTACCTCTTTCTTTCATATATCTTCCATAGATATAAAGAATTGCATCTCCATCTACTATATTTCCCTTTTCATCTACGCAGAGGCAGCGGTCTGCATCTCCATCGTAGGCAAATCCAACATCTAAGCCATTCTCTACCACGTATTTCTGCAATCCTTCAATGTGTGTCGAACCTGCATCTCTGTTAATATTCGTACCATCCGGCTCTGCATTAATGACATACGTCTTTGCTCCAAGACTGTCAAAAATCTGCTTTGCCATGTTCCAGGAACTTCCATTCGCACAATCCAGTCCAACCTTCATTCCTTTAAAAGAATATAAACCAAGTGAAATAAGGTAGCCCATATAGCGGTTACGACCTGCTGCGTAATCCACTGTACATCCGATGGCATCCTTATGTGCAAAAGGAATCTCTTCATACTTCTGACCAAACACTTCCAACTCGCCATCAAGATAAGCTTCTACAAGATCAATTGTAGCTTCATCCATCTTTTCACCATTGCCATTAATGAGCTTAATACCATTATCATAGTATGGATTATGGCTGGCAGAAATCATGATGCCACAATCAAAATCTTCTGTTCTTGCCACATAAGCTACAGATGGAGTTGTTGTTACATGCAAAAGATACGCATCTGCACCAGATGCTGTAAGTCCCGCAACCAGTGCATACTCAAACATATAGCTTGAACGGCGAGTATCCTTACCGATGACAATCTTAGCCGGTGCATCATCACCAGCCTGCTTCTTTAACTGTCCGTAATACCAGCCTAAAAAGCGACCTACTTTACGTGCATGGTCTACTGTTAAATTCACATTTGCTTCCCCACGGAAGCCGTCAGTTCCAAAATATTTTCCCATATTTTCTCCCCAAGTATCTTCATTTTTACTCTGTTTGTAAGTTACTATTTATTAATTTTTGAAAGAGTAACCCTGCAAGCATACTCCCCAACATACATCCAAATCCATTGTGTATCATATCATCAAACTCAAAAAGTCCTCGACATAATACAAGCTGCAAAACTTCTATAACTGCTGATGCTATTAACCCCATAGCAAGTCCCTGCCACCATCTTAATCTTTTATAAAAAGGAAATGGAAGCAATAAACCAAATGGGAGAAGCAATGCAATATTCAAAAGATTCTCTTTAAGCATTTCCCTGCTATGATAGAAAATCACGTCTTTCCATGACCAGAATACTTCTAATTCATATGCATGATATCCTTGATTTTTCCTTGTAAATACTGTTGATTCTAAAACAATACAATAATAAGTAAATAATAAAAGCCCTGCAATAATCTGGACTCTATTTACTTTACCACATTTATACAAAAAAATATAAACAAAAAATAACAATATTAACATGATAAAATAGCATATAATCTCAAAACTACTCCACGGCCGGTTATGTTCTATAAAAATCTGATATAAATCCATTGTGTCCTCAAACAATTATCCCTTAACTTATTTGGAAGCGTAAAAGTATTCTCCTTTATATATTTATTAAAAATACTTTTATCCATTGTCATTACTCTAAAAAAATATTTACTTTCATATGTTTTCGTTTTATCTTATCATTTTCGGCCTCTCAATTCAACCATTTTTTATTTATTTTCCCTGCAAATTCCATTTTATTTTAAGTAACTCGTTCAAAACTCTAAATGCCACAACAAATTCTATTTTAAATAACACCCAATTCCATTTTTTATGTTTTTTCTTCCTATTTTTTCATTTTAATTGACATTTTCATTTATAACTGCTATTATACTAAGCGTTTTAATCGCTAACAAAAATAACTACTATATAAAACACAATCATATGTACTCTCGAAACCTTTTTATACTTAATTTTGAGAGCGTCTTAATAACAATAGGAGAAAAACATGAAAAAATTATCCATTACCAAAATGGCAGACACCATTATTGCCAAGAGAAAAGAACAGAAACTCACTCAGGCACAGCTTGCAAAAATGACCGGCATCAACCGAGGCATGATTAGCCGTTTAGAAAGCTGTGACTACACACCATCTATCGACCAGCTTCAATCTATTGCTGAAGTGCTTAACTTTGAAGTAGTTGATTTGTTCGAAGATGACAAAGTAACATCCAGCAAGCCAGTTCTTGATAAAAAGTACAATATTGCTGTTGCCGGTACTGGTTATGTAGGACTTTCCATTGCTACCCTTCTTTCCCAGCACAATCACGTAACAGCAGTTGATATCATTCCAGAAAAAGTAGACCTTATTAACAACAGAAAGTCCCCTATTCAGGACGATTACATTGAAATGTATCTCGCAGAAAAGGAACTTGATCTTACTGCTACACTTGATGGTGAAGAAGCATACAAAAACGCTGACTTTGTTGTTATTGCAGCTCCAACCAACTATGACAGCAAGAAAAACTTCTTTGACTGTTCTGCTGTAGAAGCCGTTATTGAACTTGTATTAAAGGTAAATCCAAATGCAACTATGATTATTAAATCAACAATCCCAGTTGGATATACTGCATCTGTAAGGGAAAAATACAACACAAAGAACATCATCTTCAGCCCAGAATTCTTACGCGAATCAAAAGCCCTTTACGATAACCTCTATCCATCAAGAATTATTGTATCCTGTGATGAAGAATCAAGAGAAAAAGCTGAAACATTTGCCAAACTTCTTCAGCAGGGTGCTATCAAAGAAAACATTGATACTCTTTTCATGGGATTCACAGAAGCAGAAGCTGTTAAACTCTTTGCCAACACTTATCTTGCACTCCGTGTATCTTACTTCAACGAACTCGATACATACGCAGAATCAAAAGGCTTAAATACACAGGAAATCATTAACGGTGTATGTCTTGACCCACGTATCGGTACTCACTACAACAACCCAAGCTTTGGATACGGCGGATATTGCTTACCAAAAGACACCAAACAGCTTTTAGCAAACTTCAATGATGTGCCACAGAATATGATTTCTGCCATCGTAGAAAGCAACCGGACAAGAAAAGACTTTATTGCTGACCAGGTACTAAATATGGCCGGTGCATATGAAGCAAACAGCTCCTGGGATCCAAGTAAAGAGGGTGAAAAAATCATCGGTGTATTCCGTCTTACCATGAAGAGTAATTCCGATAACTTCCGTCAGTCTTCTATCCAGGGTGTTATGAAGAGAATCAAAGCAAAAGGTGCCAAAGTAATCATCTATGAACCAACTTTAAAGAATGGCGAAACATTCTATGGTTCTGAAGTCGTAAATGACTTAAAGAAATTCAAAAAGAACAGTCAGGCAATTATTGCAAACCGCTACGATTCTTGTCTTGATGACGTAAAAGATAAAGTATACACAAGAGATATTTTCAAAAGAGATTAATAAAAAGCAAATGTTGATGTATCTAACGCTTCCTATCAGAGAAGTGGCAAAAAAATATAGTGGCAATAATAGATACTCAGAAATCCGGTACTTACCCGTCAAAAAGCAATAATTAAGATATGCAAGAAATAACAATGGAGAAAATAAAATGAATCACATCGATTTAAAAAATAAAACCGTTTTCGTTACAGGTTCTGCCGGCTTTATTGGCAGTAACCTTGTTCTCGAACTTTTACGAACACAATCTCCAATCCACATCATCGGACTGGACAACATGAATAACTACTATGATGTCAACATCAAAGAATGGCGTTTAAAAGAAATTGAAAAATGCGTTGCTGAACATAACGATTCTACTTACGTCTTCTACAAAGATGACCTTGCCAATAAAGCAATTATCGATAAAATCTTTGCTGAACATAAGCCAGATATCGTAGTAAACCTCGGAGCACAGGCTGGCGTACGCTACTCCATTACAAATCCAGATGCATATATTCAGTCCAACATGATCGGCTTCTACAATATTCTCGAAGCCTGCCGTCATTCCTATGATAACGGAGAAAAAGGCGTAGATCATCTCGTATATGCATCTTCTTCCTCTGTCTATGGAACAAACAAAAAAGTTCCATACAACACAGAAGACAAAGTAGATAATCCTGTATCCCTCTACGCTGCCACAAAGAAATCAAATGAACTTATGGCTCATGCATACAGCAAACTTTACAACATTCCATCTACCGGCCTCCGCTTCTTCACCGTATATGGACCAGCCGGCAGACCAGACATGGCATACTTCGGATTCACAAACAAACTTCTTAAAGGAGAAACTATCCAAATATTCAACTACGGAAACTGTAAACGTGACTTCACTTACGTTGATGATATCGTAGAAGGTGTAAAACGCGTCATGCAGGGCGCACCTGAAAAGAAAAACGGAGAAGACGGTCTTCCAATCCCACCTTACGCAGTATACAACATCGGAAACAGTAATCCAGAAAACCTCTTAGACTTTGTCACAATCCTTCAGGAAGAATTAATCCGCGCAGAAGTACTCCCTACCGATTATGACTTCGAAGCACATAAAGAACTCGTTGCTATGCAGCCTGGTGACGTACCTGTAACCTTTGCTGATACAAGCGCACTTGAAAAAGATTATGGATTTAAACCAGATACAAGCTTAAGGACAGGACTTCGACATTTTGCGGAATGGTATAAGGAGTTTTATAACGTGTGATAGGTTATGTATTTCATTAGAGAAAACCGCAGGTGAAAATTCCTGCGGTTTCTATTTTCTCATACTCTTTACATTTTATTTTTTGTTTTAAATGTTCAAATAAATTCTTCTGATACACTCCATCTTCTATTATTAAAAATTCTATATTGGGTGGCCAGTTTAACATTTAAGTAATTCTTCAAATGCATTAAGTGCATACACATCTGTCATACCAGCCATATAATCTATAATTGCTTGTATATATTTCTTTCTATCTGATAAATCACTATATATTTTTTTATTAAGGCAATTTTGAGCAATTTTCTCAGCCCACTGCATTTCACTAAAATCCAGGTCACAATATGCTACTATCCATTTACAAAATCCTTCTACAAAATCTTTTCCATCAAATTTATTAGACGACAACCAGCCTATAACATCTTGTCCATGTTTATCATAATACTCCAAAAGTATAACAAAAATTTCATTCAAAACCAATTCTGAATATTTTTTAAATGTATTTAATCTTGGATTATTGTAAATTTTTGTTTCGTTAAATCTCTTAATTTCATTAAGTTGCTTTGACATTTCTTTACTTAATGTTAGACCAGTTTCTGGAGAACTACTATTGCATAAATCAATTATCATATTATGCATAATAACAGTTGTATTAATGGCACTTTCATTATGTACCCTTGCCATATCTTGAAGAAATTCTTTATCTTTAGCAGATAAATAATTTAATCTTATTGCATCTTCTATATCACGCCCAAGGTATGCAATTTTATCTGCCAGCTTCACAACACACCCTTCCCAAGTTGCTGCTTGAAATTTTCCTTTTTTATCAAATCCTTTTAAATCAAACCAATTCTCTCTAGGACGTATAGAATTCTCATCTAGTTCCCCACAATGAGAAATAATTCCATCACGCACAGCGTATGTCAAATCTAAATTTCTGAATTTCTTTTCATTATCCTCCAATAATTCAACATCATCAACAAAATAAACTCCATTCTGTTCATGCCAAAAATCTTTTTCTAAGTATTTTTGGGTTAATCTCTTTATTACGTCCTCACCCTGATGACCAAATGGCGCATGTCCTAAATCATGTGCAATTGCAATAGCTCTTGTCAATTCCTCATTCAGTCCTAATTCTTTCGCAATTGTATTACTCACAGACTCCACATGCTGAACATGTTCAATACGAGTACAAATATGATCATTACCCGCTGCATTAAAAAACACTTGCGTTTTATGTTTCAACCGCCGATATGCCAACGAATGCAGTACTCGAGTATAATCCCTTGCAAATGGACCGCGAATATCATCCTTTCGACTATACAAATCATCACATCTTTTTATTGCAAGCTCCCATTTATCATTCTCTGGAACAAGTGCTTCTTTTGAAAATTTTTTCATCTAATTCCCCCTTAAAAACAACATAAAAAACAACAAATTATTTTTATATTGAAATATTTATTGTATTTATAATTGTATTTTTCATAATAAGTATATTGCTTTTATAATTTTCATCTGTATCTTTAAACTCAGCTTACTACATCTTCTAAAAAAGAGCAAGTGTTTTGTATAACTTCGTACACGGTAAACCATGAGTACCATGACACAGCCTCTCTCCTATGAGATAATAACCCCAGGAGGTTATGTTATGGATAAAATCACACACAAAATACACTGTGAACAATGGACAGCTATCATCAATGAATGTCTTGCAAGTGGTATGCCAAAAACCACATGGTGCAAAGCCAATGGCATCTCCGATAAACAATTCTTTTACTGGCAGAGAATTCTCCGGCAGGAAGCTTACCAACAGATGGAATCTCAAAGCTCTTCTCCTGCCTCTTCTGCCCTCTACCATATCTCCAGAATTATTGATATATGAAAAATGTCCAAAATCAACCTGAGCTTCACCAGGCGGATCATACAGAGGTAAGCGGGCTTTTTGCTGGGATTGATATAATTCTTTTTTCTTAGAAGAAACATAATACTGGACTGTACGAAGCTTTACTTCCAACTGGTCTGGATATTCCTCCTGCAAACGTTGATAGATCCTTTTGGCTGTATGTCGCTGTTTTCGTGGTGCCTTTAGATCATCGGTCAGCCATTGGTCAATAACTGGCTTTAATGGGTCTAATAGAGAAACAGAATTTCTCGGCGGATAAGAAGGCTCATTAAAATCTTCCATATCCAAGTATTTTCTCACTGTCTCATAGTGATAACCTGTTCTTCTCATGATTTCCCGGATAGAAACCCCTTCCCTTTCATACAAACGTTTGATATACTTAATATCGTCCATTGATAACATCCTTTCTTTATCCTCCTTAAGTTCTCGTCAAACTCAAGGATAACGGATTTGTTAGGGTGTTACAATGGATTTTTTATTGCAGAAAGTGTTACAGTTTTGAGTTGCGTTTTGTTACAGTTTTATTTTACACTAAACAAACAGTGAGTAACTGGATTTCCCTCCCACTCAGAGCCATAATAGTCCTAAAGATTATTAAAAGTCTTAAAAGTTCAGTACTCAACTTTTAAGACTTTTCAGTTACTCACTATTTACCACTTACGAATCAACTGCTCCCTGTCTATGATAATTTGATTCCTATTTGTTTCAAAATTAAAGTAAGTTCCTTTCGCTTTTCTGGATCTGGTGTTCTGACTAAAGTATATCCTTCTTGCTGTATTTTTCGTAATATATCAAATGTAATATCTGCTCTAGCATTTAATTTATATAGAGCATCATCCGACATAGGTACTTTACGAAGATACCACCAGAAAGGTAAATCTAATTTACTTTTAGTATATTCTATAGTGTTGACAAAGTATTTGTCCTCATTATAGTAATTAAAATATGGTTTGTCCTCTAAAAGATGGTTTTCCATATTTTCATAGAAATCATCTAAATGATTGTCAACTAAAATCTTTTCAAGTATTTGAGGAGGAATTTCACTCAAATACTCTGTTATCATACCAGTATTCAAAATATTTAAAGGCGTATAATAATATTTCTCTTTATCGGAAAGAACAATGCTCAATACTACACTTTGATTATCAAATGCGTCAAAATATACATTGACATTAACATTGTGATATTGATAGTAAAATTTTAAGCAAGTAGCCTTTGTTTTTTTAGGAATACTGTTATAAATATCTACTAAATGGGCTTTTGTACTTTCTTTCATGCAAAACACTCCTTTCAAATTCTGCTTAAATTATACTACTTTTACAGTACACGGTAAACCATGTATCTATTTATCAGAGATTTCACTTTTAGTTTTTTGGTTCATGCATTTTTATAAAAAATATGTTACTCTGACATTCTGCTCGCAACTGTTACTCTTTTGGGACCCAATGCGCACAAAGTTCCCCTCTGCTTCGTCTCTGTCTTTTTTCTTATATTGTTTTTGGTCTCTTTTATACTTATCTTATGTAAGTGGCAAATAGCGAGTACCTTGACTAAATTTTGACCGCCTTTTGGCGGTCTATTTTTTCTCTGGCTTTCTACACTTTTCAGGAAGACTTGTTGACCACGGTAACAGTTCTTCACAAAAACTCAAGTCTGTGTCCTCCATGTGCTGTGGTATTTCTTCCAGCAAATATTCAAAATATTCATACGGTTTCAGGTTGTGTGCCTTTGCTGTTTCTGCAATGCTATAAATGATGGCACTCGATTGTGCTCCACGTATCGTATCTATGATCAGCCAGTTTTTCCGGCCAATGCAAAAGTTCTTGATTGCTCTTTCAGCTGCATTATTGTCCATCGGCACATTTCCATCTTCCAGAAATACTTTTAAATATTTTTCCTGATTGATTGAATAATTCAATCCTCTTCCTGTCTTGCTCTTCTCAGAGATCCTTCCATCTGCTTTTTTCTCTTTTACCCACGCAAAATAGGCCTCCACCAGTGGTTTCACACTACTCTATCGGCGTTTTTTTCGTTCTTCGGGTGCTAACTCTTTTAATGTATTATCTACATGGTATATCATCTGGATCTGTTCCAATGCCTGCCATGCAATACTGCTTTTTCGACTCTTTGACGGAAGGGCTTTTACGGCTTCTTCATATCTTCGTCTTGCATGTGCCCAGCATCCGGCTATCGTCAGACCCCTTCTGGAAACTACGATTTTGAAAAGGTAAATAAGGTTTCGCTACTGTCACTATCTGTGCCAATGCTAAAATAATAATCAATACTCTCTGTACCTCATCAGTAACCAATAATGTTCCTAATGAACCAGTCGAAATAATGGCCAATACAATATTGGGATTTCTCTCAATTTCTGTAATACTTCCTTTATTCTTAAAATGTCAAATCGCAACATATCCATTTCTTAAAAATTTAAGGAGTAGTATATTCCAGATTCACTTTCCGTGGACTAAAAAATCCTTTAATACAGTTAGGATTAACTATGCAAAGTTGTATATGCGTCTTTTCACGGAGAGCTGAACCTGGATAAACTTCTTCGCCTTCCTCAAAAACTCCTCTCACCGAGTCATATCCCGGTTGTTTGGTTTCTGAATTATATTCATGAATTTGCTGAATAACAGCACAATCTAAATCACGAAGTAATATATCTGTTTTACTCTTTCCTGACCTATTCTGTGGCATATCATTATCCGTAGTTTCACATTTAATCTTTAACATCTCGTATCCACGTCGTAATATACTGGATGTATGATCATCTGTTAAATTTAAACATCTGCCCAAATCAATAATTGCCCCTAAAACAGCCGGATTCTCATACCTTTTCTCCGCCCATTCATATGCCCTCTGATAACTATTCTCCCAGAAATATATTCCATTTCCAAGCCAATCATATTTGTTATCACTTTTTTTCAAATCTTTATGCTTGTATAGTACTTTTTCATATGTATCTTTATTACATCCATGAAAACCAAAAACCAAATTAGGCAACTTTTCATACATTACATTGTAATTATCCATTATTCTTCTTTCTATCTACAAATCTCTTTCTTCATTATTCCATTCTTATTTAAAATACCTGATCTTTTTAAACTGGCTTGTGCCTGCTTTCTCGCCTGCTCTGGATCTTCTTTTTGTAGTCTTGTCAAATTCTGTATATATTCATCCATTCCATCTATATATTGTTTATAAACTCTTTCATTTTCAAACATAATTACATTCCCCCTTAATCAATAACTACTCTTTCTGCATTTTTGTATGCTTTAATTCTCGAAATACGCAACTCTTCTAAACACTTTTCAATCGCCTTAACAGAATCATTATACGCATCATTATTCGGAGACTCAATCTTCACGACTCTTTCTTCGTATTGCATATGTTGTTTAATAATTGCTATGAATTCCATGATTCAACCTCCTTTAAATTGTTCTGATACATATTATATTCTGTTATATTCTCCGTGATTTCATACCACTGACTATCAGTCAAATAACGAACTTTTTCTCCATCATGAACCACCAGCCATGGAGTTTGATCTCCATCTGGAGACGTACTATCAATTATCATTCTTGCCGTTACTTTCCGTCTCTTATATGCCTGATAATCTGATATTTCAACACACCAAACCATTTTAGGCATCTCTGTTCGTAAAATAATATCTTTCAAAACATCATTCATCTCTTGATCTTCTAATGCAGAACTTTTAACAGAATTAGCCGTTGCAAGAAAAATGCGAATTACCGAATTAGGATTGATATTCAAGTTACTTGTACTGAGATAAATCTTAACCTGCTTATATAAAACTTTATATTCCTGATGCACACGATCATATAATGGACTTATTATAAAATCAATATCTTCCAATGTATATGCCGACTCCACTTCATCTTTTGCAAAAGGAACTGTAAGATAAGGTAAACTATTATCGTCATTACCAATAAGCGATGTTATTAAATTAAAACTATCCACAAATCCATGCATTCCATCTAACAAATCTAGATTTAATTCTCCATGCCCTATTACTGCTATAGAATGATTTTTTGAATTCATGGCAGCTACAATTGGTATACCCGATTCTATGTAACAAAATAATTCACGATAAAATTCTTCTTCCCTGCCTTTTTCCTTTTCCACAATAAGAGGCGTTATTCCCGAATGCTTAAAAATTTCTGCCATCTGATATAAAGACAACCCATGTGATGGTAATTTACGATTCACCTGCTCTGGCACACTATCAACTACCTGCCCAATATTAATATCCTTATAAGTCGTATGCTTATTACCCATAAATTTCAAAATTGACCATATAGCTACATGTCCACACATAGAAAAATCTTTATATTGATGCATCCACGGAAATGCATCTACTGTTTTTTGTATCCCAAGAAAATTAGCCTTAAATGATGATAACATAATAAATGCCTTATTATTCAACAATAATTTAGGCGATAAATAACTTTTACTTAAATTAACATAATGTTTAATTGGACTGACCGTTATATACCCCATGTATCCATCTTCTTCTGATTCAGATAAAAAATGTATTCTCGCACACTTTTTCCCTACATCCTGAAACTTCTTTACATAAAATTCATAATATGAACTAAGATATTCTGAATCATAATATGGATATTCTACCAATAAACTTGTACACTTAAGACCCACTGCAGACTTCAATTCATCAATCCACTTACGCTGATAAGGATTACTCTGAAATTGTACGGGGAGTTTCTCTAATATTTTCTCATAATCATCTATTTGAGAAATAGTAATATCCGTATATGTTATCATTATGTATACACCCACTCCTGAAATATTTTATCTCATTTTATCATTTTTCTTTTACTATTTCAATATATTTTTACTTTTTTTTACATTTTCATTTATTTTTAATACACTTATAATTAACTATAAGTTTTAAAGATGTCTCCTTACATCTCTCTTCTTTTTATTATTAAAATTTTGCATTCTCAAGGAAGTCTGATTCATCGTTATTTTCATTATTAAAACAGACTTTTTTTCACAGTTTCACAAACTACATCTATTAAAAGCTGTCTCATAGAATTTTTTAATATTTCTCCTGCACCATTAATATATTTTTGATATTTTGCAATCGCTATCGGCGTGTCAGGTGTTTCTGTTATAAGATCTGGTATCGCGTTTTTTATTAATTCTTTTGTTTCATCATCTAAGTCATCTTCTAAAGAAAGCAACTCTACTGCATTATCCAAAATATTTTTTGTCCACGGGTATGGACTTCCACAATTATAACAAAAATTCGGTCTATCATATCTACCCGTTAAATCAACAACCCCCTCTTTCTGTAGTATTTTCAGTATATCAGATTCATTAAAAAATGTCTCTGGAAGTGTCTTAAATTACGATACCATTGTAGTACAGAATCTTCTGAATTCATTATCTGTTTTAAAGGAACTAATACTCGATTGATCTGCTTTGTTTTAAATGTATTTGTCAATGCATCTGGCTGTTTCTTAGATAATGCTGAAAACTCTGAATATAAAGCTCCTAATAATTTAGCAAGCAATTCAAACTGCTCCTCATCGGCATCCTCTATGCATTCTTCCAGCCCCTCAGCTATTGCTTCAACATCTTCTCTTATTTGCTTCGCCAGTGTTGCACATTTAGGTTTTCCCGGAGTCTTTCGTAATTCATAAATATTACCGGCTTCTAACAGTTCCAAATTATCATAAATATGATTGATATTAGATTCTAAGTTATCTCTATTACACATCGTGTCCCCCTCCTTTTCCCATATACAGTATTATCCCAATTTCTTTTGTACAACATTATAAATTTTAAATTATTCTTCCCCTTCACACCCATTCGGATTATTTTTCTGCCATCTCCAGGAGCCCTCACACATTTCTTTGATATCGTTCTCGGCTGTCCAACCCAGTTCTTCTGCGGCTTTTCCTGGGTCGCAATAGCATGAAAGAATTTTGTAAGAGGGTCAGACCCCTTCTACTTAATATTATCTGTTCCAATAATATTAGTTTTAACAGCTTCCATCGGGAAAAATTCGCAAGATGGGACCTGCTTTAAAGCTGCTGCATGGAATATGTAATCAGCACCATGCATCGCATCCTTACAAGACTGTAAGTTTCTTACATCTCCAATATAGAACTTGATCTTATCTGCCACTTCTAGCATCTTAGACTGATACTCATGGCGCATATCATCCTGCTTCTTTTCCGCAAGAGAATTTACATATTTTTCTTTATTGAAAGAATTTTGTAAGAAGGTCAGACCCCTACTATTCTAAAATTGTGGTTTTTCCGATTCCGTTTGTTCCACAAATTAAATTCAGCCCATCTTTAAAATCAAGTTCTAGATTTATTATTCCACCGATTCCTTCTATCTTTATATGTTGAATTTTTAATGAATCCATTTTGTTCTCCCCATACATATAATTTTATACTTTTATTTAATCAAGATTCCTATAACGTATAATCATATTTATTATATCCATACAAATTTATCCAGAGATTTTACTCTCTGGATAAACAAATCATTCTAGTCTCTCTGGAAAATATCTCTCGTATATACCTTCTCCTGCACATCATCAAGACAGCTATCATAACGGTTTGCAATGATTGCCTGACTCTGTGCTTTAAATTCATCTAAGTTATTCACTACCTTACTGCCAAAGAAAGTCGTTCCATCTTCAAGTGTTGGCTCATAAATGATTACGGTTGCTCCTTTTGCTTTAATACGCTTCATAACTCCCTGAATACTACTCTGGCGGAAGTTATCCGAATTGCTCTTCATTGTCAATCTGTATACACCAACAACAACTTCATGCTCTTTATGTACGTCATAGCAGTCACTTGCCTCATATCCACCTGCGATTTCTAATACACGATCTGCAATAAAATCTTTGCGTGTACGATTCGATTCTACGATTGCCTCAATTAAATTCTCCGGTACATCTGCATAGTTCGCCAGTAACTGTTTTGTGTCTTTTGGCAGACAATATCCACCATAACCAAAGGACGGATTATTGTAATGAGTGCCGATACGTGGATCAAGGCAGACTCCGTTAATAATCTGCTGTGTATTTAAACCTTTCATCTCTGCATAAGTATCTAACTCATTAAAATAGGATACACGAAGAGCAAGATAGGTATTGGCAAATAATTTTACTGCCTCTGCTTCTGTAAATCCCATGATTAATGTATCAATATCTTCTTTAATCGCACCTTCCTGAAGAAGACCTGCAAATATCTTTGCTGCCTTTACCAGTCGTGCATTATCTACATCTGTTCCAACGATGATTCGGGATGGATACAGGTTATCATAAAGAGCCTTTGACTCACGTAAAAATTCTGGACTGAAAATAATGTTATCACAGTGATATTTCTCACGAACAGATGCGGTGTAGCCTACTGGAATAGTTGATTTAATAACCATAATCGCATCCGGATTATATTTGATGACAAGTTCGATTACAGCTTCTACTGCAGAAGTATCAAAAAAATTCTTCTTACTGTCATAGTTCGTCGGTGCTGCAATAACAACATAATCGGCATCTTTATAAGCAGCCTCTGCATCTAATGTTGCTGTCAGATTTAACTCTTTCTCTGCTAAATACTTTTCAATATAGTCATCCTGAATCGGAGACTTTCTGTTGTTAATCAGATTCACTTTTTCTTCAATGATATCCACTGCCATTACCTCATGATGCTGAGATAAGAGGGTTGCGATGGATAAACCAACGTATCCTGTCCCTGCTACTGCGATTTTCATGTGTGTTTCTTCCTTTCTTTTTCTAATGGGTACCGAAGGATTCGAACCTTCGCTTTTCCCCTTCATAAATATATAATAATCAAGTATTATATACTTATGAAGGGGGATGCTTTACCACTAAGCTAGATACCCTTATTGTCTTTTACCATTCTATCTGCTGTATTATATCAATTAATTCTTGTATATCTGCTTCCTTTATAGGATACATTTGTTTTAAAAATTTTATAATCTTATTCGTGCTTCTTCTCTCACAACTTCGATCCCTTGATATAATTCTTTTAATTGTCTCTCTATTACTTTCTATGACCTTCAGCCAGTTATACTGACTATCTTTATAAATTCTTTCACAAAGTTTTAATACAGATCTTGAAAATAAAACTTGATCGTCAAACCCAAGTTCATTTATTCTTTTCGGAGCTTCAAGCTTACAACACATCCTTGATAATAAAAGTCCCTCACTTATATGTATCACATTATTATAAGCCACCCTTAATTCTGTATCTTCACTTCCTCCATGCACAATCTTATTTCTAACTAATCTATAATAATTACATACATTATATAATTCTCCAACATCTCCATCAATACTTCCATAACAGTGTTTTAAAGTCCATTGAAGCCTATTCTTATCTTTTTCTGGTTTGTACTCCTTTTTCTTTGTAGGACTCCCCGGCAAATCTTTAAATGCTAACAAAAATCTCTCTATGCAAGAATGAATATTAACTATATACCCCTTAGATATCCTTACTTCATATGATTCCGGCAATTGGGAAATATTTAAGCCAACTTGCCTCGCAGAAATTTGCAAATCTTTTTCAACACATTCTTTCTCATAATATCTTTTAGCTAATTCTATATATTGGTTGGTCACATCAACATAACCCACTTCTTTTTTTAATTCATTCCAGATGTTCATTTTAAAATCCTTAGTTTACTACTCTCTTTCAATCATGGAAATACCTAATTTCAATCCCTTGGCTCTTTCATTTTTATTGTCATCTATATCCACTACTTTTTAGATAAATTTCTATTTTATATATACTCTTGGAACTCTCTTCCCAACATCACAAACGAATTCATAATTAAAGCTTCCTGCAAGATTAGCCATATCCTCTACACTGATAGAATTATCACCGTCTTTTCCAATCAAGGTCACGATATCTTCAAGCTTTACATCCGGAATATCTGTAATATCTACCATCATCTGATCCATACATACTCTTCCTACAATCGGAGCCTTCTTTCCATGAATTAATACCCAGCCTTTATTCGAAAGACTTCTTGCATATCCATCCGCATATCCAACCGATACTGTTGCCAGACGACATGGATGATCAACCACATAGGTTGCTCCATAGCTTACGCCACGTTCCATCTCCGGCTCCATAATATTCACTACATGTGAATACCAGCTCATTGCCGGTATTAACTCTAAATTAGAAAAATCCACCTCATCAGAAGGGTACATTTCGTAAAGGATAATTCCTGCTCTTGCCATATCATAACGATGGTCATCATATTCCATGATAGCGGCACTGTTACAAATATGTTTTACCGGAATCTCGATTCTTGCTTTATCAAGCAATTCTACAAAATAATCATATCTCTTCATCTGACTTTCTGTATACGCCTTATCTGTCATATCCGCACAGGATAAATGCGTAAATAATCCTTCGATTTTTATATTAGGCAGATTCGCAATCTGCTCCACAATAGCAAGCCCCTTCTCATCCGGAGATAAACCGATTCTTGTCATTCCTGTATCTAATGCAATGTGAATTCTAGCCGTCTTTCCAGCCTTCACAGCCGCTTCGGACATCGCTTTCGCCGTATCATAACAATAAATCGTCTGGTCTACACCATACTCTAAATTCTTATAATAAAGAGAAGGGGAATTATAACCAAGAAGTAAAATCGGCTGCTTTAATCCAGCCTTTCTCAGTTCTACTCCCTCATCAATCGTAGCAACACCAAAATAATCTGCGATATCACTAAGATAATGTGCCACTTCTACAGCACCATGACCATAACCATCTGCTTTTATAACAGCCATTGTCATTGCCTTATCTCCAGTCTTCTTTTTGATATTTATATAATTCTCCCTGATTGCTTTTAAATCAATTTCACAATAGGTACGCAAGTATTCTTCCATTACATTACTCCTTTTGTAAGTGGTAGTCAGCAGTAATAGCTATGATAATTATAAAAAATCTTTCTTCAAACTACCAACCTCTTCCTTAAGTGAGCTTCGCATATTCTTAAACATTTTTTGCATATGTTTATTCAATTCCTCGCTCTGTGTTTCACAACTATATTTCGAAAATTCTTCAAGTCTATCATATATAAATTTAGTAGATTCTCTAACTAGCTTATAACATTCTTTTTCTTCTCTTAAATTAATGAAATCCTCTCCTTGCAATTGTATCGGTAGGTGCAGATAAATTAGGGCCACATTTATTAATAGGATTTTTTTATCTGTTAATGGCACTTCTAGATTAAATATTGTAAAATCTGCATTATTTAATTTTTCTGTTATTTTTTTACCTATAAGGTACTCTGTTTCACATCCTTTAAAATAATTATAATTACTTTCTGTAGGTACAAGATCCGCTCCTATTATTATTTTAGCAGGCATATCTATACACCTGCTCTTTCTTAATAATTTCTGCTATAGGAGAATCACTTCCTATACCCTCCCCCCAATCATTTTTCTAATCATCTCACTCACTCCTTTTTTAACTTTAATAACATAAACTTTATAAAAAATAAAATTAATACTAACTACTAACAAAAATGTCAACATTACAATCTTAATAGCCAATACAATCCAAGAAACATAGCTTACTGTACTCAATACAAATATTCTATTTATTACAGATATTTTCCCTCCAATTTCCGGGTTGGCAATAATATGCAAAAAGAATACTGTAATAAAATCTACTGCAATTTGCTTTAAAAACTTTGTAAATGGCCATTTAATTAAATTTTTCGAATCATAAAATGCCATCCAAATAGTTTGATAGAACATCGCTATAGCCGTTCCAATAGCTACTCCTACTAATCCCCATGTCTTAACAGCAACTATTGATATTACAATATTAATTATCGCCGCTATAATATAATTTCTTTGAGTCTGCTTATAATGTCCCCCGGCTAAAATCATTATATTGTATGGTAGTCTTAAACAATGTCCCGCATTCGCTACAACAATTAATATTGCAAATAATGGCTGAATATAATTAACATCTGACACACCACTTGTATACACCTGAACAAAAGGAATAATTAAAATAGATGTAACACCAAATATAAATGTTGTTCCTGTATGAATGCTCCATTCTACCCATCCAAAAAAACTATATAAATTATCAAGTTCTTTTTTAGCCCATAACTCTCCTATCAATGACTGAATGCCATTTGTCATTGATAATAAAAGCTGTTTAACACCAGAAACCACAAGATTATATACAGAATAAACCGATACTGCTTTTAACCCAGAAAAAATAGTCAATACTATATTATCGGTGCCATCTAAAATAACTGCGGAAACATGCTGAGCCACTCCATTCCATTTTTGTTTAATTGGTTCTCCTTCATATTGAATTTTCCAATTTAACTTATAATGTCTTTTTACATATATAGCCAAAACTATAGGACGAACAATATATATCAAAGATGTTGTTAATTTTACTATATGTATAGATGCCCCTATCTTAATCAAAATAAAGCAGGCTACTGTATTTAAAATTAAAGTAATCGTTTGTGCATTATAAGATATGTATCCCTTTTGATCTGCTGTAAGAAGCAACCTATTAACTATTCCAAAATAATATTGAGCAAAAGAACTTATACTAATAACTGCAATCATTGTTGCTGTATAAACAAAGCCAAACTTTTGATTCGCTATAAAAGGATATATTCCCATCAATATTATTACATAAACCAATAATATCAAAGCCAATTTTGAAAAAAATTTCTGTCCAGATACAACAACTTTACTTATTTGATTTTCATCTTTATCTGCTAATGGTTTATATAACGATGATTGAATAACTGAGCCTACTCCTAATTCTAAAAAGGAAATAATTCCTAAAAATTGTGTTATTGAATTAACTAATCCGTTTACCTCAGAGCCAAATGCTTTTAAAATTAAACGAGGTAAAATAAATCCACAAATAATCGTCGTCACTTGAAAAATTAAAGATGAGCCTGTATTTAAAAATAATTTTTTACCCCTTGATGACACTTTTTTTACCTCTTTTACTGCTTTTGAAATTTAATAATTTCTTCATCTACAATTTTACCTCTTTTACCGTTTTTGAAATTTAATAATTTCTTCATCTACAATGCCCAATACTTCTCCATAACCTTCTTCAAAATATAATAAGCCTGGATTTTTAATATACCTAATATGTACTGGCACAATAGCTCTTCCATAATCATTTTCCAAGCAACAAATGCCTGCTGATAAACTAATTCCATACAAATACTGGTCAATGTACAACAAAGCATAAAAGTCAACCAAATACGAATAAGCCGCTTTCTTAAATATTCTAAAGCACTTCCCACTCTGTAAATACCACTAATATATCCACTCAATAAAAAGAATGTACAAACTGCTAAATTTACTCCTATCAAAAGTCCTATTATTTAATCCCTTCCTCTTTTTCGGGTAATTCAATCCATCGTCCTAATGTATAGTCCCATTCTGTTGAAGTAAATTTTCCCATACCTGCTGCTGGAAAAAAAGTCAATTCACCAAAATATATTTTTGAATTAACTTCATAAAAATCAACTCTAATGAACGATATATCTTGTGCTAACTTTTCTGCCAACTCAATCATTTTTTCTAAATGTTTAGGCATTCTTAATTTCTTATTATAATCAGGGGGATAATCAGCTTCACCAAAAGGAAGTAAATCTCCAACATTATTATAGTAATTGGCTCTATGATTAGTCTGTCTATCAAAATCTATTTTAAAAATCTTTACCTTTCCATTGAAACAAAAGAATTTATAATCTCTCAAATCCTTAACCTGATCATCCATCATAAACTTCTCTGCTATAATTTTTCTTGGAACATCCTTGTATGGCCATTCTCTATGTAATAAATAATAATCTGTTCTCAAACTCTTATTTAATTTATCTATTGCTACTTCTTTGTCTAAAATATTTTTATCTGTACAAATTACCAATCCCCCAGAATCATGAGTTGCTTTCAATACAAATTTATCAGGAAGTATATCCCATTCAATGTCTTCCGCTCTATCCCAAATTCCTAGTGTTGGAATAATATACTCTTCTCCAATTTTCTCAGCAACATATTTTTTAACTTGATACTTGTCAACCATTTTTATATACTCAAGTTTACGATCATATAATTTAAGCCATTGAAGTTTTTCATTAAATGTTTGTGGATTATCTAAATCTAATACTTTACCCATTTTATAATAGAATTCTTTTTTTATATATTTTTTATCTGTTGTATTATTATAAAATCCCAAATAAGAATTCACTCCAAATCTATATGCCTCATTTATGAAATATTTTTTTCCACATTTGATTATTTTCCCTAATTGCATAATCATCACCCTTATATTTTTTCTCTTTCAAAAAGCTCTAATAATATATACAAATATACATACTATACTAGAAAACTATTAATTCTTATCAACTAGTATCTCACCAGTCCTTTTATATAAATGTATATCAAAACTTAACTCTTACACATACCAATCCCTAAATTATGATTACACTTCAATACAAATTGCTATGAAAATTTATTAAAATTTATCCTATACTCCCAATTACAGGATATGACAATCTTTTTCCATCTGTTTTATGTGCTTTTTTCTCCTATAAACATCAAATTTTTCTATTAATATATCCTTCTGTTGCCCTATCATTATGTTTTATAATACAAGGGTTACCAAAAACTATAGAATGACTTGGAATATCACAATTTACATACGTGTTTGGTGCAATTAAGACATCATTCCCTATTGAAATTTTCCCTACAATTGTGGCATTAACTCCTATCCAAACTTCATTACCTATAGTTGGAGCTCCCTTTCTCACCCCTCTATTTTCTTGTCCGATTGTAACCCCTTTATGTATATTACAATTTTTTCCTATTTTGCTATGTGGATTAATATTAATACAAAATGGATGACCAAAATATGCTCCCGCATCAATATTTGAATCTACTGACATTTCAATCAACAACCTATTTCTAAAATATACAAAACATATTTTATAAATAATTTTTAATATAGGATTTTTTGTTTCTTGTTTCAATCTCATAAACATTTGAAACAATGGTATTTTTTCTTCTCCATAACGTTTTTTATCTGCTGATAACAACATTTGTTTTCCTCCTTTTTATTTGCTTTAATTTATCTACTTCCATAAAATAAATCATAAAATAAAAATATGTACTTTTATCATATATTGATACCATAGCATATTCTCTAAACAAACAAATAAGTAGTAATATTATACATAATGAATATATCTTAGTTCCCATTTTTCTTAATTTGTAAAATTTTACAATTAAATACCCATATGCGCCATAATATAAAAGAAATCCTATAATTCCTCCACCAGCTAATACTTCAATAAAATTATTATGTAAATACGCATCAAAATTTAATACCTGCCCTGCTATTATGTGCGGACATCCTATACCAATCCCTAAAATAGGATGCTTTTTAAACATCTCAATACCTAAATCTATTAGTTGTTGTCGCAACATGGCCGAATTTCCAATTTCACCTTTTCCAGTGAACATAGCAACTAAATATTCCATTCTTTGATTAATTCCCGAAAATATCTCCATTCCAGAAAGTGTCTTTAACACTAACAACGCTATTACTATAATTATTATAATTTTTATTATATTTCTTACAAGTTTTCCACTTGATAAATTTCTGGAAATGAGAACTAATAAAATACCAATAACCATCATTAACAATGCTTTTCTACTTTGTGTAGCGATAGCCATCATAAATGCAGGTACACAAAATATTGTCTCTAATCCAATCTTTTTTTCTCTTAAAATATCATCTATCTGAATGATTATACCAAATGCTGCTAACATTCCTATCGTATTAATATTGCTATATGAATTATCTAATCTAACACCGGAAGTCATCATACTTATTACAAAGTTAAGACCATAGTACATAATAGAATAAATAGATATTACATAGCTCGACCATTTAACTACTTCTATTAATGGAGTTACATTATCAAATTTATTAAAATGATTATATACAATACTCATGCATATAAGTATTTGAATATAAGTAAATGTTTTAGTCAATGAATCTTTTGCACTAATTCCCCATATAGAACTCAAAAAAGTGTATACCGTAAGAATACACATAAAATAATGATAAGCACCTATTGTATAATGGTATTTGGCTTTTCCTTCTAAAACATCTACAAAAAGAATAAATAAGCAAGCTAGTATCAGAATGTATTTTCCCCATGTATATGATTCAAATATTGTAATCGATGAAAATAAAAATACTGTCGCTATCCAAACTAATCTATCTGACATTTTATATGTTACATTCATCAGCTTCTCCTTAGTATTTAAAATATAATTTCAATTAATTTTGAAATTGAATATTCAATATTATATCCTTGTTTAATAAAATCTTCTCTTGTATCAGGTCTATCTTTCAAAACGCTGTCTATAGCTATAGTTGCCCATTTGTTGCAATCTTCACTCAATGAAAGATACTCTAACAAATTTGTAATTTCCGCTTCTTTTGTAATACTGTCTGATAATATACATGGCATTCCTGTTGCCTGTGCTTCTATAATTGTATTTGGCATTCCCTCAAAAAACGATGGAAATACAAATACGTCCATGCTTGATAACAAATCTGGAATATCTGAGCGAATTCCTGTTAAAATAACATTTTGAGTTAATCCTAATCTATCTATTTTAGAGATTATTTCTTCCTTTTTTTCTCCATCTCCAACTAAAAGTAATACTGCATCTTTTCTTTTAGATTGAATAGATGAAAATATATCTAATAAAAATTCATGATTTTTTTGGTAATTAAATCTACCAATATGACCAACAACTAATTGTTCAGGCTTGATATTCAGTTCTTCTCTAATTTTTTTTCTTTTTTGAGAATCATAGTTGTATACATCTAAATCTACTGCATTATGTAAAAACACCACTTCATTTTTATTAACTGCTTTATACCCAAAAGTATATTCTGCTGCCAACTTAGAAGGTGCTATTTTTACATCTGTAATCATATTAAAAAAGGGACGTAACATTTTATTAACTAGTGATTTTAGTTTTCCTTCATTAGAATTTGCATTGCATGATCTAACACAAATTTTATTTGCACCGCCCATTTTTGCTGCTAACAAATCAAAAAAACCAATTGGTGTATCACAGAGCTTTAACACATACTGATAATTATTATCTTTAACTATTTTTTTAATAGCATTAAAAGTCTTAATTGGGTGTTCAGTTCTTAAAGGTATCCGATATATTTTCCCTCCTAAAGATAATACTTCTTTCTCATAAAATCCTGTATCTGTTGAAACAATAAAATCCAACTTATATTCTGCTGGTAAACCTCTAAAGATTTTCATCATAAATGTTTCAGCTCCACCTGTATCTAAAGAACTTACAATGCATAATAGTCTTTTCATAATTTATAAACCCTAACTCTCTGTAATCACATTTACTATTTTTTTAATATACTCATCTGGTTGATATTTTTTTGCTGATATCAAACAATTACTTTTAAGTTCATTAATACTATCTTTATTATTTAACATCCACTTTATCGCTTCTGTTAAATTTCTTATTTCTTCGTTCGGATATAGAATTCCATTCTTTTTGTTTTCAATAATCTCTGCATTACAATTCCAATCCGTTGCAATAACTGGTAATCCTGCCGAGAATGCATCAACTATTGTTCCTGGAAAACCTTCTCCATCCCAATATGTCGGAAATAATAATGCATAATAATCTTTTATAGCCTCCACGCTTTTATCATATGGAACCATCCCTTTATATTGAATCGCCTCTGTTACATTTTTTAAAACTTCTTCAAAGCGTTCTGCATACCCATCATCAATGCGACCATATATGTCCAAACTGCAGATTACTCTGCCGGCATCTTCATTAATGCTCTGAATAGCATCTATCGCATCTTCTATTCCTTTTTCTTTCATAACTCTTGAAAAAATACAGAAACGATATGGTTCTGAAAATTCTATCTCTTCTTCTCTATCTGCTATCGATAATCTTTTAAAGTTGGGCATTACTTCACAATTTTTTATAGCCTGATTTTCAAGCTTATCTTTCATTCCCGCTGTCTCTACCCAATTAATCTGAAATGAATTAAGATACTTTTTAAACTTGGGATATTTTGAAACATATACATCTAAATTTCCACCAATCACATCATGGTAAATATTTGTATGAAATTTCTGTGCAAAGAAACTTAATATAGGAAAATAGAATTTCATTCCATTACCAGAAAGAAGCACGATAATATCTTTTGTACTAAATAAACATTTAAATGTATCAATAAACAATTTTATAGGATTCTTCTTTTTATAATAGGTATCTACTTTTATAATTTTCCAGTCCGTTGCCTTTGACAGTTCTTCATGTAAAATTTTAGTCTTTATAGTCTGTCCATCTAATATATTCTCTTTTCCACCAAAATGTCCTATAATACCTATTTTTCTACTTTTTCTTTCCATATTTTTCTTCCAATTCTGATATGTCTAACATTTTTCCCCATTCTAAATCATATTTATCTGGATTAAATGGCATCATTGCCGCACTTGGCGTAAATGTTAATTCTGCAAAATAATATGTATCATTAGCTAAAAAGAAATCAACTCTTACAAATGGAAAATCTTTAGATAAGTCTTTTGCCATGTCTAGCATCTCATTAAAAAATGATGGTAATTTAACTTCTGGAATATCTGTATAATCATCTCTAGTTAATGGCATTTTTGAACCATCTAAATAGAAAAAACCTATCTGAGCCTGTCTATCGTGAATCAAATCATTTGACACATAAATAAACTTAGGTTCTCCGTTAAAACAAAAAAATTTATAATCTGTAATATTTGCTCCCAAAAATTCTTCACAGATAATCTTATGTGGCTTTATTTTTGAATAATGAAGCTCTATATTAAATGCACCAAAGTCCTCTTTTAACCATGTGTTTAACTGCTTTTCTGTAGTTTTTTTATCCAAAGTCTTTTTATCTGATACAACAATATTATAAGCACATCCATGATTACACTTTAATACAAATTGATCTGGAAGCTTGTCCCATTCGATATCTTCCGCTCTATCCCATGCTCCAAGCAAAGGAGTTAATGTATCACCATATCCTTTTTTCTTAATATATTTTCTTACAGCATATTTATCTGTGCAAGTTACCACTCTTTTACTTCTTGGATAATAGAAAAGTTTACACCACTGTAATTTCTCATTAAATGTCTGTGGATTATCCAAATTTAACTTTTTACCAAGAACAATTTTAAAATATAATTTAGACATTACTGTATCAGGAATAAACTTATGAGCAACCACCTGCCCCGTTCTTCTTGCCTTATATAAAAAAGAATCTCTTTCCATTTTCTTTGTTCCTCTCTTATCTAACTGTTTTTACATATCTTTTCTTCTTATAAAATCCAAAAATCAGATTTCTTCCCGTATTAAAAATACTTTCTAATACTCCTAATTGCTCCGCATCTCTATATAATTTATAATGCCAACCAATCATTGTTTTAATGCTATGAGTGCTTACCGAACCAACTCGACCTTTTCTATAACGGCTAAGGCATTTATTAAGCAAGTAGCAATCTGCATGTTTACATATCTTTAACCACATAGCATAGTCATTATTCTTCTTTATATCTGCTATTTGAATTAAGCCAATCTGTTCTGCATCATACATTACAGTTAAACAACCCGGCCAACAGTAATTAAACATACCTGTCTTTGTAATTTTCTTTGGACCAGTTACTCTTATCCCAGTTTTTCTTCCATCCATGTCAATTTCATCATAATTGGTATAAGAAAAATGATAATTATTAGAACTCATAAAATTTATCTGCATTTCTAATTTTTCAGGCAACCATAAATCATCGCTATCTAAGAAAGCTATCCATTTTCCTCTAGCTAATTTTAGTGCTCTGTTACGAGAGACGGCAGCTCCAGAATTCTTTTTATTTTTGTGATACTTGATTCTTTCATCATCAAACTGTTGAACAATCTCATCTGTATTATCTGTAGAACAATCATCAACTATGATTAATTCCCAATTTTCATAGGTCTGATTCAAAACAGATTCTATTGATTCCGCTATATATTCTGCGGTATTGTATGAAGGCATTATGATAGAAACTAACTCATTTTTACTCTTTACAATATCCTTGCCAGCAAGTAATAACTTCGCTTCCTCCTGTTTCTCATCATATTCCTCTTTACTTACCTCACCTTTTCCCAACAGATAATCACCAAAATCCTGTGCTGTTGCCATATCGCCTTCTGTGATTCCTTCCTGTTTGATAAAGGCTTTCATTACGGTCTGGAAGATAATTTTTACATCTCCCACAAAAGTAATTTTCTTTATGTATTTTAAGTCCCAGTTTAGCTTGTCTTCCCAGTCAATATCATTTCTTCCATTAACCTGAGCAAGTCCGCTTAATCCTGGTTTTACGGTATGACGCTGTCTCTGTTCTTCCGTCATGAAAACCATGTCTCTTACAAGCTGTGGTCTTGGTCCGATAATACTCATATCACCTTTTAAGATGTTAAATGCTTCTGGTAGTTCGTCAAGACTTGTGGAGCGAAGCCACATTCCAAACTTGGTAAGACGTATTTCGTCTGGAAGAAGTTCTCCGTTTTCGTCTCTTTCATCTGTCATGGTTCGGAACTTATACATTTTAAAGATTTTTTCGTCTTTACCGGGACGTGGCTGTGTAAATAAAACCGGTGATCCTAATTTTACTCTTACTAATATAGCCACGATTACATATAGCCAGCTAAATACTATGATTGCCAGTGAAGCACATATGATGTCAATTACTCGCTTTATATATTTCTCATATAATGTTACTTTGCGAGCCTTTTTATCTTCTAGCTCTGACTTTTTCTTATGATTTTTTTTATAAACTGCCGCTCCAGCAGCCGCGCCGGCTACAGCAGAAACAGCATATAACTTTTTCTTATTTTTCATCCTAACACCTATTCAAAACAAGCTCCTATTACTTCAATAATTCTGTCCTGCTGTTCCGTTGTCATCTTATTATCACTCGGAAGGCACACGCCTCTCTGGAAGATATCAGCACCGACATCTTTAATTCCACCAGCGATATAGGCGTTGGTTTTTGCTCTGCCGGAACCATTCACTGTTATAAATTCATGCATTCGGTACATCGGCTGCATATGCATTGGTTTCCAGATTGGTCTGCCTTCTGCATTAATGCTGCTGATTGCATCTAAGATTTCTGTTGGACAGCTTTTTCCTGCTTCTGAAATGTAAAGGGCTTCTGTTTCGCCTCGAACCTGCTTACACATTGCTTCTTCATCAATTAACATAGAACTTAACCAGTAATTTGGTTCTGCCTTTGTTTCATCAAACGGATTCATCTTTATTGGAAGGTCTTTTAATCCTTCTTTGTAACGATTATAGATTGCTTTCTTCTCAGCAATATGTTCTTGCAAATGATTGTACTGGTCTCTGATAACACCGGCAATAACATTACTCATACGATAGTTGTAGCCAACTTCTTCGTTCTGATACCATGCGGCTGCTTCTCTTGCCTGTGTTGACCATTTACGAGCCTGATTAGCATCTTCCAGTGAGTTGGTCAACAGACATCCACCAGCAGACCCTGTAATGATTTTATTTCCATTATAGGAAACAGCGGCGTAATCACCATAAGAACCACACTGTCTGCCTTCCCATGTTGCTCCCATTGCCTCGGCTGCATCTTCGACTAATAAAGCTCCATGCTTTTCGCAAATCTCTTTAATCTGTTTAATGTTTCCAGGAAATCCATATAATTCAGCATATACAACCAGCTTTACCTCTGGGTACATTGCAAAAGCCTTTTCCAGTGCAGCCGGATCCATTCCCCAGGAATCATACTCTGTGTCAATAAAGACCGGTATTCCTCCTTCATAAACAACTGGATTCAAGGTTGCATTGAATGTCATATCTGTACAAAAAACGCGCTTATTATCCAATGCGCCCACTCCAACTGGTGGCTTTCCATATAATTTTTCACCGGCTAACTTCATACAAAGATGAAGGGCTGCTGTTCCACAGGATAATGCAACCGCATACTTTGTTTCTGATACTTCTGCCGCTGCTTTTTCAACTTCATTAATATTGGCACCAACCGTAGACATCCAGTTTGTTTCATAAGCTTCCATTACATAACGCATGGATTCTGGATACATTGTTGGGGAGGCCAGCCATATTTTATTTTCAAACTTTTCAAATCTTCCATTATTTACAAAAGCCATTTTCCTACTCCTTATGTTGTTTATACTGTAAAGTTCTTTATGTATCTTTCCAACTGCCCTGCTTACACTTCCTTCGCCACCGCAGCCTGTTCCATCATCTTGCGCTGCAGCTCATAAACCTTGCCTTTATTCTCGCTTCCGTTCTTTCCTGCTGGATGATAGGTAGGAACAATCAGTTCTACCATCTCGCGAATATTTTGGTCATTATCGTAGGCAGCTTTCATTAAGACAGTAAGCTGCTGAAGGAACTGTTCGGTGTTGAATGGGATTGGACAGCCGATGTGTATTAATTTATTTTTCGTTTTCTTTAATCCCTCCTCTGCCATTAATTTTTCTTCAAAGAGTTTTTCTCCTGGCCGCAGTCCTGTATATTCAATCTTTATATCCACATCCGGCTCATGCCCGGAGAGACGAATCAGATTCCTTGCTAAGGTGTCGATTTTTACCGGTGATCCCATGTCGAGGACGAAGATTTCTCCGCCTTCGGCGTTTGTTCCTGCGGAAAGTACGAGGCTTACGGCTTCCGGAATGGTCATGAAGTAACGGATGATGTCCGGATGGGTTACGGTTACCGGACCGCCTTCTTCAATCTGACGTTTGAAGAGTGGGATTACGGAGCCGTTGCTTCCGAGTACGTTTCCGAAACGTACTGCGACGTATTCTGTTCTTGGAATAAATTTCTTCTGGCGGATCTGATGCATGATGCCATTCTCTTCTTCGCTGTGTGTGTAAAGCATTGGCATCTCGTGTGCTTTTCCTTCTTTGATCATTCGGTCAAAAGACTGGATGATCATTTCGCAGATACGCTTGCTGGCTCCCATGATGTTTGTTGGGTTTACCGCTTTGTCTGTACTGATCAGTACGAATCGCTGGCAGCCGTTGATCATGGCTGCGTAAGCTGTTTTATATGTTCCGACGGCATTATTCTTGATTGCCTCGTTCGGTGATGTTTCCATTAATGGTACATGCTTATGTGCTGCTGCGTGGTATACGATATCTGGTTTATACTGTGCAAATACCTGGCAGATTCTCCGGCTGTCACGTACAGAGCCTATAAGCGCGATCATGTTTAAGTCCGGATAAGTTCTCTTTAACCACTGTTCAAGGTCGTATAAGCTGTTTTCGTAGACGTCAAAGAGAATCAGTTGTTCTGGATGATGTCCGGCTACCTGACGGGAGATTTCGGAACCGATGCTTCCGCCGGCTCCTGTTACAAGAACCTTTTTCCCCTGAATATATTGGAATACTTCGTCTAAGTTTGCCTTGATCGGCTCACGTCCTAAGAGGTCTTCTACTGCGACCGGCTTCAGCTTGCTTAAAGATACCTGACCGTTTGCAAGCTGGTATACACCCGGAAGACTCTTTAACTCGCAATTTGTTTCCTGACAGATATTTAAAATGTCTCTCTTTTCTTCTGGGCTTGCTGTAGGAATCGCAAATAAAATCTGGTCAATCTCATACTTTTCTACTGCTTCTAAAATAGAATCCCTTCCACCAACAACCGGAATACCGAGCATGTAGCGTCCCCATTTGTTCTGATTGTCATCAATAATACAACATGCTTTTGCATCAACCAAATCAGAACTCTTTAATTCCTTTAAAATAACCTGACCTGCTGCACCTGCACCGATAATCATTGCCCGATGAACATTTTTAGCATCTTGTAAATGTTCCATTTTTGTACGTTCCAAAGTAATATATCGGTACGCAAACCGAACTATTAATGTTAAAGCAAACTGTGTTCCACATCCAACAATATAATAAGATAATGGCATTCTTTCTAAGCATACTGTAATACCAATCACCTGAAATACTGTTGTAATTATAGTTGCAAAAAAGACACGATTCAACTCGCTAAAACTAGCAAAACGCCACAAACTATTATAAAGTCTAAATACATAAAATATAATAATTACAAATGCCGTATAAAACGGAGCGAATTTAATAAATGCGTTTAAATACTCTTTCGGAATACTTGAGTAACGCAAATCAAAACGAATTAATAATCCAAAAAAATAAGAAAAATTTACTGCTACAATATCATATAATACCAAATAAAATGCAATAACCTTCCAATGTCTAAATGGAAATCCTTCTTTTTTTGTTTCTGACTCAGCATACTTTCTACCCAAGTCATTCTTTTTAGTCCTATTCATTTTCTTTCCCTTCTTCCATATTCTTCTCTTTTTTATCTTAAAAAAATTTATTTTTATAAACTTTAACTACCGCCCTTCACCTAAGCACTTCTTAGTACTTTTATTATGATTTTCATTTACTTATTTAAGATCGGGTCAAAATAAGCATCCAAGAAACCACTTTATTTTATATATTTCCACTGGGAGTTGCAATTGGTTTTCTTCAAAAATCATAATGAAAGGAACCTAGCTAAGCCAGCGAAAACCCTGTAAAATCAGGCCTTTTCTTGGTTGGATCTATTATACCGCCGACTCCTTTCAGTACATTAAGGAACTGCGGGAATTCATCCAGACTCCAGTCACGGATGAAGTTTCCGACACCTTTTTTGATCGTGCCATCCGGGAGCTTCTTGCTGCCGATGATTCGAGGGTCAAAGTCGAGCTTGAACATCATGCCGTCTTGTACACGGTTTTCCTTCATGAGTTCGGCTTTGCGTTCTTCGGCATCCATGTACATACTTCGGAACTTATACATCTGGAACAGCTTTCCGTTCTTTCCGACACGGGTCTACTTGAAGAAGATCGGTCCCGGTGACTGGATGTAGATGGCAGGTCCTACAAAGATACAGAGGAGTCCTGTGATAATGCAGCCGACGAGGTCACCTGCAATATCCATCATTCTCTTTAAGATAATCTGGCGGCGGCTTACGCTGTTAATACTTGTTGTAAGTACGGTGTATGTTCCAAGATGTTCTACGAACTGTTTCTTGCCGAGTAAGTTCTGGGACTTGGCAAGCTTCATATGTACGACAACACCCATCTCGATGAATTTATCAAGAAGTTCTGCCGGATATGGCTCGCTTTCTGGGATGTTGATAAATACTTCGTCTACCCATTCGCGGCATACATATTCAACCAAGTCGTCTTCGTCGGCTACAACTGTTACACCGTCGATGACGCGGCCTTTTGCCTTTTTATCCAGGATACATACTCCTGTAACGAAGTAATCGCCGTAATTCTTATTTTTAATGTTGTCTATAACGGTATCAACGATATCTGATACGGTTACGATAAGGAGAGAACGCTTTTCGGCTCCGCCAAAGTATTTGCGGAGGCAATTCTTCCAAAGACAGCGCAGGACGTAACTGAGTAATAAATACAGCGCTGCTGTATACCCAAGTACAAGTCTTGAATAATTCTCTGCTTCCTTAAATGTAAATAAATAAAATACGGAACATAAGGTGATGAGACAGGTCTGTTTGACCGTCATAACAAATTCCTGATAGAATCCACGTTTCAGTACATTCTTCAGTGAATCAAAGAAAAAGATTACCACGATATCCATGAGTGCGAGGCTCCACATCATATCACGGTATAAAGAATTCGCCAGTACATCAAGCGACCCATGTCGCATATTGAATGCAAGCGTAAAAGAGATCCATAGACATACTACGTCTAAGATCATAAAATCCAGGTGCTTTAGCCAGCCCTGTACACTTTTCTTATACATATACTTTTACATATACTTTCCCCAATCCTGTTTCTTGTGCTGATTATCAAATGAAGTAAAAGAATTTCCATCCCCGCGAAATCCAGTCTTTCTCCTTTATCTGATAATCGTTTTTCTCATACTTCTTCTGCAAGTAATAATTTGGATAGAATTCCTATCCTGAATGTAAATTAAAATATTCCGGAGCTGCTGTAACTCTTTCTTAATTAAAAATCAAAAAGTATACAGCTCTTCATAATGAATAAAGTATACCATATATTTCATTTTTGTCATATTCCTAAATATGCCTAATTTCGACGTTTTAATCTAGTTATTTTTAGTAAAGTCAGACTATATTTTCAATTTTCCACCAAAAGTTTACTTCATTTTATTGCTTTGTTATCATTTTTTTACTATTTTGTATACAGGAAATGGAATGGGTAGGGGATTGGAAATAATTTTTAGAAATTTTCCTTAGAAATATTAAAAGTATCGTTTTCAACGATAACATTCCTATAGTGGACTGTCCCATTGATTTTTAAGTTACAGTCCACATGTATTTGCAAAATACTTTCTGTAAAATAAAATAAAGGAGAATGCTTAACTGCATTCTCCTCTTCTACAATTTATAATTATTATATTACTTATCTCCCATTATACTGATAACTAATGCCCTTCACAACATATCCTGCCGCTGTCTTTTTAAGCTTCAGTGTTGTTGTTCCAATATTGGTTCTGCCTTTCTCTCCGTAGATTCCATATCTGTTCTGTGTCGTTACTGTGTAGGTATTCTTACCAGTACGTACAACCTTTTTAATCTTATAATCTGGAATCGTATCTCCGAAGTCTCCGCCACAGTACATGTATGGATCTTTATAGAACTTACTGTCGGAGCTACATACGAACATTGCCTGATTCTTATTTTTCTTGCTGCTCTTAATCTTGCTGACAGAAGCGCTCTTACCAAAAAGCTTCTTAGTCTCGGAACGAAGCTCCTTCGCTGTATAGCTGTAGTCACCTTTGTAATTATATCTTACGAATACGGCGATGGATAACTTCTGATTATTGTTAAGCTTCATCTTTACTGGCTTGGTAGTGGACCATACGCTTATGTTCATCGCTGTCGTATATGCTGTCATCTTCTTACTGATATCCTTTATCTGACGATTCCCTGCCATCTGTCTGGTCACATCTGCTGATGCTGCCTTTGCATGTACTGGAGCAAATGGAATAAGTGTTACTGTCATGAGTAATGTGGCTAAAATTGTACTTAATCTTTTCTTCATAGGGAATCCCTCCTGCCTTTTGAACTTGGAATGTGGTGTAGATGATACGCTATTTAAATGCTTTTTAATGTGCTTTAAATGCTATCTTCTGTACTACATTTCTTATAATTTTATTATAATATTTTTGCTGTGGAAGTACCATAACAGAAGTGTTATTTTTCTTTACAGGTGGGATAAGAATGTATAACAAAAGTGTTACAAAAATAGGAATTTGCCGCAGGCAAAGGAGACGCCCCCGAAGAGAGCCTAACCCCTATATTTGTGACTTTAGTCGCGGCGGTTTGAATGCTCGCTTTAAGCGCTCGCATC